>ORJL011003787.1_pt1 | contig 46250 bp, 50 predicted proteins | sample 1779941 | NCBI WGS metagenome assembly ORJL01 (sample SAMEA104232317, study PRJEB22302) | groundwater metagenome | biome: forest; feature: aquifer; material: groundwater | place: USA | collected 2011-08-07 | depth 5.8 m | reverse complement strand
GCGGCGCTCGCTTCCGTTGTCGTTTCGGTTTGGTTTGTTTCGATTTGATTGCTCTGGATTTTTTCATGGAAAATCAACTTTCTGCGCGCGTTTTTGCATTTTTTGGCGGGTCATAAATGCGAGAAGGCCGCATGGAACCTGCTCGACAATTCCTTACCGGAAAAAGATTCCTTACCGGGTGGGTAGTGGCGGTCGCGCTCGCGCATCACGCTGCCTCGCTTTCGTGCGCCGCTTGGCCGCTGTGAGGCGTTCCGGCGTCGGCCTGGGTGCTGGCGCCTTTTCGACCAGCTTGGCGTTCTCTTGACGACGCTTTTCCCGGTTCGCTTCCCGTTTTTTCCGCCTGACTTGGGTTCTGGTTTGTGTACCGGCCTTGATCTTCTCGAAGTCTCCGGCCGGCATCTCGGCGAGCAATTGCGCTTCGGCGGATTCGCGGAACGATAGGCCAAGCTCCTTTAGAGTTGGAGTGGACTTACCTGGTAGTAGTCCACTTTTCCCGATACCTCTTGAGCCATGCTGCAATTCGGTTTCTTTGAGCATCTGGCCAATGCTCAAATGCCGTCGGCGAAGGTTCACGCCGATAATGAACGCAACTGGACTTTCTCCCGTGTATTCCGTGAAGGTGGGTTTTACGCCAGCCAGTTCGCACGCTGCCAAACGGTTTCTGCCGTCCAACACAACCCCGTTCTGCATAACGATCGGTTGCTGTAATCCGTTGCGCTGAATGTCATCTGCCAGTTCGCGCAGTTCTTCTTTCGGCAGCATCGGAAAAAGCATTGCAACGGGGTTTACGATCAGGTCGGTCATAAGTCTAAAATCCTTTCTGAAAATCATTCACTGTGCCCGTCCTTTGGGTGCTGCGCTCTCGAACCGCGTGATGGGTTTCAGAAACATCACGCGCATCGATCCGGTCGGGCCGCTCCGCTGCTTGGCTACGATGAAGCGAGCTTCAATGTTGGTTGCCTGCTCATCGTGCGGTTCGTGATGGATGAAGAGAACAACGTCCGCGTCCTGCTCGATTGATCCCGAGTCGCGCAGATCCGACAGTCGAGGTTGCCGGCCTTTGTCCTTTTCGAGATCGCGATTGAGCTGTGAAAGCGCGATGACTGGAATTCGCAATTCTTTCGCCAGGCTTTTCAATCCTGCGCTGATGTCGGACACAACGTCGTTCCGGCTGCGCTGGGTCCGCTCGCCGACGATCAACCCGATGTAATCAACGACGAGAATCTTGATGTCATGTTGCAGTGCCATGCGCCGTGCTCGCGCTCGAATCTGCGCAATCGTCAATCCCCCTCGATCGCAGATGTGAAGTGGGCTTTTAGCTATGGCCGCCGAGACGGAAGCCATCAACTGCATTTGCTCCTGCGTCATTTGACCGCTTTGAGCGATGTTAGACGGAACACGCGCGCGAGCGCACTGCATCCGGAAAATCAACTCTTGTCCTTCCATTTCCAGCGACAAAACGCCGGTGGAAATTCGGCAGTCGACGGCGATACGCTCAGCGATGTTCATCGCGAGCGATGTCTTGCCCACGCCCGGCCGTGCGGCAACGATGATCAGTTGGCCGGGCCTGAAACCTGAAAGCATTCTGTCCAGATCGACGAAGCCAGATGGGAGTCCGCGAAGTTTGCCGCGGTTCGCAAGCGCGTCCTCCATTTGGGCCACAGACGCGAGAACCAAATCCTTCACTGGCCTGTCCGCCGAGGTGGTCTCGCGGCGCAAGGCGAACAATTGCTTTTCGGCAATCTCCTGTGACTCCGCGGCCGACGACGCACCATCATATCCGCGTTGAACCATCTCAGCGCCGATCCGGATTTGCTCGCGCTTCAAAAAAAGCTTTTCCAAGTCTTCGAGATACGCCGGAAGGTTGTGTTCACTGGACGGAGCGTCGGGCAGCTTTTGGATGTACTCGAGCCCGCCAATGGCTTCGAGTTGCGAAGTGGCCTTCGCGCGTTCGTGGACCGTTACAACGTCCACGCCTTTTCCCGCGTCTACCATTTCGGAGATCAACGCGAACAATGTTTGGTGCCGGAGGTCGTAAAAGTATTTCCGCGCGTCCCGAGCCTGGCTGATGAATTCCGCTACTGCTTTCTTGGGAGAAAGTAAAAGGCACCCAATGACGGCGGCTTCGATTAATTCGCTGTTCGGAGGTAGTCGGTCACTCATTGTAAATTCGCTCCTTGACGCTCTGAACAAGTCCGGGGCTGATCCTGTTCGGGGATGGCTTGCTTCTTTCTTCTCCTTCTTCCTGTACTGTAATTACTGCGACAGCAGCTGTCGTAAGGGTTGCGTCATTAAGTCGTGAGCCCTTACGCCATAGATTCACTAGATGATAGTGATTTTCGTCGTTCGCCTTTTTCCCGGGAAGCTTCCGCGGGGTGACAATCACGAAGCCAAGCCGGACCAAATCCGAAAGCCGTCGCTCGACCGTTCGCCGTGAAAGTCCAGCGCGTGAGGCAATGAACGCGATTGATTTTTCGAAGGAATCACTTTTGGCGTCGCTGGCAATCCAGCTCAGCGCGACATAGACGGCAATGCCGCTTGCGACGTTCCCGTGGTCCAGACCTTCAATGATGCCCTTCAAAGCGTCTTTCGCTTGCCAGCAATACTCGGCGCCGGATGGTTCCCAAATCATCGCCGCCGCCTTTCCAATCGATCGACAAACCTGGCAGTCAGCCAGTGCGGTCCGTGTCGCTCGATTTCGTCTAAGACCAAGGGGTGATATGGTCCGGGAAACCAGTCGCGCCGCCGGCCGTTGCGCCACGCGAGCGCACGTATGCGGTGCAGTTGCGGCGTCAAGCCCAGCGAATCGGTTGACTCCTCAGGAGTGGTCGGGTAAGCTTCGGTCGTCATCAATTTCTTCCCGGGCGCTTTTCGGAGCGCCCTTTTTCGTTTGCTGGATCGCCTTCTCGATCCGCTTCTCGATCTGGTCTGCGCTGAAATGTTCCAGCGGTTCACCGTCGACAAATTCCGACGGAACCTTGCGCCGTGAAGTTCGTGGTGGGCCAGTCTCGGGTCGTGGCTGGCGGAGAGCGGCGAGCGAGCGGCGAATGCGTTTCACGCGGCCTTGACTTGAGGTTTAGCGCGAATGAAGACGGCGAGTTCCGCCTTTGAAAAGAAAACAGCTTTGCCTTTGCGGTAGAGCGGCAGGCCGTTTCGAGCGTATTGCCGAATCGTGTTTGAACACAGATCGACGGCCGGCTTGCTCTTGGTGAGTCTAACTAGGTCAAATGATTCACTAGCATTCATGCGCCTCAGGGTGAGGCGTTGAACACTGAACCGTCATTCCCTAGTTGGGGGTGCCAAGTAGGGAATCAGGTTGGCGCGGCTATTGCTTTGAGCGCCTCGCGAATTTCCTGCCATGGTTTTTTCCCGAGGGACGCTAAACCCGGGTGATTGATCGGATAAACTTCGAGGATCGCCCTCTTACCAACGTCCGCCCACGACCGCGAAGATGCCTTCGAGAGTTCCGGAAGTGCGGCCGCTTCTGAAACCCATTCGGGCATTGCGCGAACTTTGTCGCGCATTGCCGCTTGAGTTAACAACTTTTTCCAAAGAGGGAAATAACACTTCGCCTCCCGAATCGTTGAAATAACATCGAGCGCCCATGATGTTGCTTTAGACTCTCGCGTCCATCGCGTTTTCCGGTTAGAAGAAATTACCGATTTCGCCCCCAGTTGGATTTTACTCACAAACTCTGAAATCGCTTTCAAGCTTTCCGGGTTAGGGCTGAAAGCTACCGGCCATTGCGGGGTTGTCTCAGCGATTGGCTTTACAAGAGCCGGACGCTTTTCACCCAGTATCCACAGCTCCTCAGCCACGGCCTTGCCGTCCGCAAGCAAACACTCGATGGCTGTCGCATCTCCCTGAAATGCTCGGTATGCCAACTCGGCAATAGCTTCGAGGATGTCTATAGAAATATCTGTGGACTCCATTTTGCGAAACCTACTTCCGGGATTTCGTGTCGCCTCAACCGAAACGGCGGTTGCCCGGCGGAAGTAAATGTTTTCAAAAAGCTTCATTTTTCCATCTCCGGCATTTTCTCAATCGCCTTGGTCAAAACATCGATCGGCAAATGCGTATACAAATCGCTGATCGCGTCGGTGGTATGGCCGGCCAGTTCCTTAGCAACGGCCTGAGAGCCGCCAGTTGCTTTGATTAGCGTGACGAAGGTATGGCGCAAGCAATGGAAACCGAGCCCGGCCGTGCGCGGTGCACCGCGGCCTTTTCCGCTCGATTCCTTTTTCCGATCGCGCGGTTTAACGAGCCCGGCCCTGCCGAGCAGTTCATTGAATTCTTGCGAGAATGAGCTTGGGCCGGCCGTGAGATATCGCTCGGCCTGTTCAGGCCAGAAAAAATCAGTTGGCTTGCCCGGGGGAAAGCTGGCGAGTAAATCGCGCAGCGGTTTCTTCATTGGAATGACAACTCGCTTTTGTGTCTTCCGCGAGGTCAGCCGAATAACGTTTTCCCATACGTCAACGCTTTCGCGGCGCAGCGTGATCAAATCGCCCATGCGTTGGCCCGTGTAAAAACCGGCCCGAATCATGAAGCGCCAGAATTCATCGGCCAGCTTGTGAAGGTCGCGCAATTCCTCGAGAGTGAACGGCCGTTTTCTGGTTTCGCTCATTCCCTGGCCTTTGCCGCGGGATTTGCGATTGGCTGAGGGAACGGGGTTGTGCTGGATTTTGCCTTCCTCTTGGGCCTGGAGAAAGATTGAGCGCAGAATACGGCGGAAGCCCGCGACCGTGGCGCCGGAGAGTTTTAATCGCTTCTCGGAGAGAAAATCTCGAACCTGATCGGGAGTCACATCCGGAACGAGCAGGCCCGTTTCCTTGGCGCGCGTGTGAGCGAGGAATTCGCGGACAACCTGCTTGTATTTATTCACGCTCGCCGGCATGACGAACGATTCCGCCTCTTTGAGCCACGCGGAGAGATAATCTTCCAGACTGATTTTTGGAATGGCCTTTCCGGTGAGCAGGGCAAAGAATTCGTCGGTGAGCGTGCCCGTTTTTTTGGCGATGCTCATCGCGTCGATCCGCTGTTTTTCCAGTTCCGCTTTTTCGCGCTCCGTGTGGCCCGTCGAGCGGAGATACTGCTTGCCGCCATGCCGCCAGCCGAGCCACCAAACGCCGCCTCGTTTATAAAGCCACGCCACGAATCCGAGCTTGACAATGTATGCAACTGTATGCAAGAACTATCGCTCATAGGGATTCATGACAGTGAAAACAGGCCGAAAATCGCGGTTTTTGAACTTCAGTGAACGCTTGGAAGGCCGTGCCGGTTCGAGTCCGGCCACCGGCACCAAATCCAAGCTGCTGGCCGACCATGAACAATTGAGACAGCACCCAAATGTCTCGTGAACTCTCGCTTGCGCGGACGTTCCTCCGGTGTGACCGTTAATATCAGGTTGGGCTTCAGCCCGTCCGAACAAAGGAGTGGCACATGGCCATATTTGTTTCAGACCGTGCTCTCACGAACGTGCGGCAATCCGCGCAAGCACTCACCGGCGCCAGGGAGGACTACGATCCTTTAATCGAATTGATTGGCGATGCGCGTTACGTATTGCTCGGGGAGGCCACGCACGGAACCCACGAATTCTACAAGGCGCGTGCGGACATCACGAAGCGGCTGGTGGCGGAAAAGAATTTCACGGTGGTGGCGTGGGAAGCGGATTGGCCCGACGCGCTACGAGTGAACCGTTACATTCGTCGGGAGGGCAGCGACGCTGCTGCTGAAGAATCGTTGCGTGGATTTCAACGCTTCCCGACCTGGATGTGGCGCAACGCGGATATTCTCGACCTCGTGGGCTGGCTGAGGAATTACAATGCGCAGTTGGCTGGTGTGACTCCGAAAGTTGGCATTTACGGCCTCGATCTTTACAGCCTGTACACATCGATGGACGCGGTGATCAGATACCTGGATAGGATCGATCCTGAAGCGGCAAAGGAAGCTCGTGAACGCTACTCATGTTTCGAACATTTCGGTGATGATCCACAAGCCTACCGGCCTGACCGCGAGCCAGCATCATTCGTTGTCGTGCGAGGATGAAGTCGTGCGGCAGCTTGCCCAATTGCGGCGGCACGCGGCGGATTTCCTAACCCGTGATGGAAGGATTGCTGCAGATGAATTGTTCTTTGCCTGGTTGGCATTGCCTCACTCGGTGACTTTGCGGTGCGCTCCAAAGATGAACACCTGACCGAAGCGCTTTTGGAATGTGTGAGCCAGCCTGGGTAGCCAGCAAAGAACCGTATCTCAACTGCCGATTCGGCTCGCCATCGGAACGCAGCGTTTACGCTGCAGCCAAGGCGTTGCACCGTCCAGTTGCATTGCCCACTCTGCAGCCTGAAGGCCGCGTTCCTGGTGCTGAGTCGAGAGGAAGCGGCTACGAACCACACTGAGCGCTCTCCCTGACAGCGATAGAAGACTTGACCGCGCCGGTGTTTAAAAACACCCGCCCCTCCTTGGTTAGCGGGTCAGCGTTGAATAGGAAGTGCTAGGCGACAGGTTGAATACTAAAATCATCGGTTGTGCGGAATCAGGGCTGAGCCTGAATGTTATCTGAAGGATTCCACGCGCAACCCCCCGCAGCAGCTCAGTGCGTTCCAGGCCGTTGACAGATGTAACGGACGGCATTACAGTCCGTGGACATTATGCGAACCAGCTGTCGCTTTGCCATGGCGGTGCATGTGCTCGCTGTTCTCGGCTATAACGAAGGCGACCGTGTGACCTCGCTTTCGCTGGCTCGCAGCGTCAACACCAATCCAGTCATCATTCGCCGCCTCTTGCTCACGCTGCAGCGCGCTAAACTGGTGGAGACTTGCAAAGGCGCAAGAGCTGGCTCTCGCCTCAGTCGCTCACCGCGCCGCATCAATCTTGCCGAGATCTATCGGTCGGTCGAAGGAAATGAGGCGTTCACTGCTCCGTCCCGCAGGCCCAACGCGGCCTGTCCGGTGGGCGGTTGCATTCGAGCTGCGCTTGAGAAGGTTTTTGTGTCAGCTCAGAACGCGCTGGAACAGGACTTGGCCAGGACAACCTTGGCCGAATTGATTGAGACGGTGAAGGCCACGGGAGCATGCGGAGGTAAGTCAGCGAGTTGACGTTCTCTTTTTTTCTGCAAAAGTGTAATCGTTATTATTACATCAAATTTGAAACACAAACCGAATATGAATCTGAATCAGACAAAGAAACGGACCGCGAAAGCCAGGGGTGCAGCTGCATTCCGCAGCGCGTGGGCGCGATCCTGTCAAAAGGTCCTCGGCCAAATCAGGAAGGTCAAAGAGGCCATTTTCGCAGAAGCCCGCCATGCGTTCGAAACTGATGAACGCCTGCTCCGGCTCGCGCTCAACGAGGCCGAAGCGTTGGCTTGGCAAACTTCATATCCGCACCTTCTTTTTCCCGTTCTCGCGACGGAAAAGATCCGAGCAACCGCGGATTGGAACGACCGCCAGCAATCGGTTCGACGGAGCAGCCCGAAATTCGTTTACGCGGCGGAATGTGGCGTTAGCTGAGAAACCGCTGTTCTTGCCTCACTTCTGCTCGGTGCTAGTTGGCCGAGCGTCTTGTCCCGGCGGACGCGTGAGCTTTGAAACCAACCAATTAAATTTCCACCTGCATCCCCAATTCAACGACTCGATTTGGGGGCAGCTTGAAAAAGCGAGCCGCACCGAGCGCGTTGCGTGACATCATCGCAAATAATCGCTCGCGCCAAATCATCATCCCCCTCTCTGATGAAGGAATGATCGTTTCTTGGCTGACGAAGTAGCTGAGTTCGTCCGTGTTAAGTCCAAGCCCTTTGCTCGCGCAACGTCTCAGGAGATTTGGAACATCCGCTTCCTCCATGTAACCGAAGTGGCCGACGACGCGGTGAAATCCGCTGGCGAGAGGTTCGACTTCGATGCGATTGTCATCCTCCACGTAGGCGCGGTCGTGGGCATTGATTGTCAGGATCACGACGCGTTCGTGAAGAACTTTGTTGTGTTTGAGATTGTGCAAAAGCGACAGGGGCAAGACGCCAGTTCTGCCCGAAAGATAAACCGCCGTTCCCTTGACTCGATGGGGAGGATTGACCGCGATGTCGTCAAGAAAAGCTGATAGCGGCAAGGTGGAGGCTTGGAGCCGGATGGCCAAGATCCGCCGCCCTGTTTTCCAAGTCGTTAGGAGCGTGAAAAAAATCGTCCCAATGGCCAATGGGAACCAGCCGCCGTGGGCAATCTTCAAGGCATTTGCGCCGAAAAACGCAATTTCAATCAAAAAGAAAGGCAGACAGACGAAAAAGGCTTTCGCGCGGCCCCAACCGAAAATGTTTCTGACTGCGAAATCGAATAAGAGCGTCGTTATCATCATCGTCATCGTGACCGCAATTCCGTAGGCCGCGGCAAGGTTGCTCGAGTTTTTGAAGCCAATAACCAAACCGATGCAAGCAACCATCAGCAACCAGTTGACTTGAGCAATGTAAATTTGGCCGCGCTCCACGTGCGAGGTGTGTTCGATTTTGAGACGGGGCAAATAGCCAAGCTGAACCGCCTGCATCGTCAGTGAGAATGCGCCAGAGATTAGGGCTTGAGATGCAATAATTGCAGCCATTGTGGCGAGCGCGACAAGCGGATATAACGCCCAAGTGGGAGCCAACCGGTAAAACGGATTGTGCGCCGCAGAGGGATTTTCCAGCAACAAGGCCCCTTGGCCAAAATAGTTAAGGACCAGCGCAGGAAGTGCCACCAAAAACCAGGCCAGACGGATCGGACGCCTTCCGAAGTGCCCCATATCAGCGTAGAGCGCCTCCGCGCCGGTGACGCAGAGAAAAACTGCGCCCAAAACAACAAAGCCGCTCCAGCCGTTGTCTGCAAAGAAACGCCACCCATAATAAGGGTTGATCGCATTCAAAACTCTTGGCTGCGCAACGATGCCTTTGATTCCCAGGAGGGCCAGCGCGAGGAACCACAGAAACGTCACGCGTCCGAAAACGTTGCCAAGCGCGCCTGTTCCAAATCTTTGGACAGAAAACAGGATGAGGAAAATCCCGACTGTAATAGGAACGATATATGGTTCAAAAAGCGGCGTCGCGACTGTCAATCCCTCGATCGCGCCAAGCACGGAAATCGCGGGAGTAATCATACCGTCACCGTAAAGAAGGGCAGTTCCAAATAGGCCGAGAGCCACCATTGCTTTTGCCAGTCTGTCGAAGTTGCCGGAATCGCGTTCGCGGAAGGCCAGCGCCATCAATGAGAGGATTCCACCCTCTCCTTTGTTATCGGCGCGTAAAACGAGGCCAAGATATTTCAGCGATACAATGGAAATCAACGACCAGAGAATCAGCGACAGGACCCCGAGGACATTCCCAGCCGTCACAACCATGCCGTGTGCGCCATGAAAGCATTCGCGAAGAGTATATAACGGGCTTGTTCCAATGTCGCCATACACGACACCAAGCGCTCCTATCGTTAGTCCGATCACCCGATTTTTTCCCGCCGCATCCGATTCGTTGCGCATGTTTTGCGTGTTTAAAGAATCTCCGCCGCTCCGTTTGACCACATTGCTGCTGCTGCCTGCGGGAGGAGGCCTTTCCCCAAGAGCAGATCACAGCCGTGCTTGAAAGATCGACGCAAAGCCAGATGGCCGAGACCGCTCTGAAAAATTGGGGCCAAAGTCATGACAATCTCCGATGGCTCGCGCCGCGTGCAGACACGCGCAGCCGCAAACCATTAACTTAGGCAGACCGCTGGACTGCTACTTGGCGGACCTGGAGGATCACCCTTCCAGATGCCGACGAGGTTAGCTGACGGGCTCGGTCCTGAAAGTGACCTCGACAACGATTCGCGTCGCCGTTCGCCCCATCCTCAAATGATCTCGAGGAGTTGGTTCCCCCGCGCTGACTTGCAGGAGGGCAAGACAGCTTAGGCTGCTGATCGATTGTTCTATGCGAATTGCGCAATGTCAATGCGAGAACTTCCAGTCAATGAATCACGGCATTCATAGTCATTCCCTTCCTTTATTCCTTCTCTTGGGGCGCGCTTGATTTATCACAGAAGCGATGGCGTTATAACTATAAATATCAAGCCAACCCACTTCCTCGCGCCCGGTTGAGGAACAATCACCTAATAATCAGTCGAAGAGAGCTATCGTAGATTTCCAAGTGTGGCGTGGGCAAGCGCTCGGGCCTAGTGTCTTTGTTTATGGAGGCGGCGCTGGGGAGAAAGGATTGCTCGCATTCGAGACAGCTTCTGGCGACCTCCGCTGGTCCCTTCCTTGCCCCGTGAACTCGTATGGTTCGGCGCACGGATGGTAGCTAATGACGTCAGTGTAGGGCGGTGTATTCTGATGCGCTGAACTCCTCCCTGGCATCAGTTGCCGGAGGCCGACGCGATTTGATCGAGCAACGCGGCCGGATTGGAATGGTGGGCCCAACAGGATTTGAACCTGTGACCAAGCGATTATGAGTCTTTGGCTTGACTCTTTCACAACTCTGCGCAACTCTTCTGAACCTTCATGAAAATCAATGGAATCCCAAGTAAATCCGGCCTCGATCGCATTCTGACTTGTGAAGAGGTTTCAACTGTTCAGAAAGGCCAAAACCGGACAGAAACCGGACAGAAGGTTTCGGGGCAGCTTTCAAAAACCAACGTTTCTCATTGGACTTCCAAGCTGCGGAAGCGGTCCTACCTGGCCAACGGCGAGAGGATTGAAATTCCGAACTGGCAGGTGCGTCTTTTCCATTCTGCGAGGGAGGACTGGTTCAACCTTGGCACCCCGAACAAGGCGGCTGCAGCGGCCAAGGCGCGCGAAATTTACTTGTTTCTGCAACACTCTGGATGGGACGCGACACTTGCGAAATACAAACCGAAAGTCGCCCCGAAAAGCACGCTCACGATCGACGACTTCGAAGAGGTGTACCGCAGCGCCATTAAACGTGTGGAGTATCCGCCGGCGCCGATGACGGCGGAGCGATACTTAAAGGATTTCAAAATCCTGTGCCGGGCGGTGAATGTCCGCAAGATTGCAGAGTTGACACCTGAAAAGGTGCGAGAATTTACCGGGAAGTACAGGGAGCAGGCACACGGCCAATCCCGGGACGTGGAAAGCGCGAAGATTTCTTGCAATGCGATTTTGCGAAATGCCGGCGCGCTATTTTCTAAGCAGATGGTTGCCGAATATTCGAGCCTGGGGCTCACGGTCGCGAATCCGTTTTTGGGCCAGAAACTGCGCAGGGTCAAAATCCGCGCTTACGCCCCTCTGAATCGCGAGTTGCTGAAGACGATTTGCGTGAATGCAGCGAAACTTCGGGATGGCGATCCGGATGCCCAGCCACCAACGAAGACCGAAGCACAAGCTGGTGATAGCCGCACCCGGTGGACCGACCCAGACTTTCGAAAGCCGCATCCTGAAGCGTACACGCTGTTCCTCCTGGAGTTCGGCCTCGGCCTGCGACGAAACGAAGCCGACAAAGCGCAAAGGGATTGGCTCGCGGTCGATACGGCCAGCGGCCAAGCTTTCCTGACCGTGAAACAAACACCCTTCTTCACGCCGAAAAGCCGAGAGGCCAGGGTGATTCCAATCTCCCAGGCACTATTCTCCGCGCTCGATGAAATGATTTCCCTGCATAATTCGGAATTCATCGTGGACGGGCGGGAACCGAAAAACGACTACGCGGAAGGCAAAGCTCCCAAAAACATTGTGTATCGGTGCGACACGCATCATCGGACCTTGTCGCTATGGTTGCGAAAACAGGGTGTCGCGGATGCGAAACCTTGCCACTTGCTCAGAAAGGAATTTGGATCTTACGTGGCGACGAAATTTTCTCTCTTTCATGCCCAAAAGGTTCTCGGCCACAGCTCGCCAAAAGTGACATCAGACTACTACGCCTCGCTAACTGACATGCCCGCCTTGGATCCAACGCTTGGCTTACTCTCAACCTGAACAAAACCGTGAGCGCGCTTTCATTGTGGGATTGGGATTTTCCTGACGTCAGCTACTCGAGCTACAACTTGGTTCGCGAGTTGCGCGAAATGGCGAAGCAGAAGTCACGGCGGCCGACGAAAGGCCAAAATCCAGCCCCGCAGGACGAAGCGTACGGATGCGAAGAGATGGCGCGCGCGCTGGAAAATCTTCCACAGTGGCAAGATTGGGAGCTGAAAGCGCTGTGCGTTTTCGAGTACGCGCGAGAGTCGCAGGCGATTAGGGAGCATTATTTCTCCACCGCGGAAGCCATCGGAAGGCCATTCTCCGACCACCAGCAAATCGACCCGGACGAGTCTGACGATGCGATATGGAAACGCCCGCGGGGTCATCTAGAAAACGCGTGGAATCGAACTTGGCCACTGTTTTTTGTGACCGCCCAACAGAGCACGAGAGCGACGTTGAAGGTGGGCACAGAACTGAAAACCCCGGGGGTTTGTGCTGAATGCGGAACACGCGGCAAACTCCGGCAATCTGGAAAAATTCTCTGCGATGCATGTTTTTGGGGGTTTCCAACCTCGCTCACATATTGGGCGAAAATTGACGGCGTTCAGCACCTGCTCCCCAATCCACTAATTTGGGCGTGGAGCCAGGCGGGGGGAGATTTATTTGAAAAGGCGTGGCGAGAGCAACCGCCAGAATGGCGTGCGGCGATAACCCTGCAAACTGCCCGTGTGCGCGGCAAACCCATCGGCCTTGTTCAAGATGCCGGCGGCGATCGTGCTGGGTTTCAGAGGATCACCCTGGAAATTAATTGGGCAAATTTTAAAGATGCCGAAATAAAAACGGCAATTTCAAGTTTGTTGCAGCGCCCGCCCGACGTGCCAGAACCACCAGAGATGAGGCCGGCCAGTCTGCACAGAAATTTGAAATATTTGGCGATGCGTCGAATTCGCAATGCCGAAAAAAGGTTCAACCTTGTCGGGGTCGGCAATCACTTTCGAGCTTACGGCCAGATTGAGTCCGCCGTGCGTTCGCGTAATGCTGGCAAGGCGATAGAACCCGACATGCACAAAGCTGAATTGGCGAGGGCATTTGAGCCCGCCTGGAATCGTTTCAAAAAGCAGGGCGATGCGGAGTGGCGCCGTTCAAAACAAGTTGTCTCGGCTGCGTTCTTGGAATTGTTTCCATTCTTTCCAGCATCTGAAAAGCCGCTCTGCTGTCGATAACGGCGCCTGAGACGGCCACGGTCCTATTCACGTTTTGGTTTCGCCCACTCCGCCAGTCGCCGCCGTCGTGTCGGTCGTTTGGATCGGTAGCCAGTGTCAACACCGGCGCGATCGTCTCTACCCACCCCCCCCCTTGTCACCGACGCCGCCGCCGTTATCAGGCTCCAATGAGAACACACCCGAAACTGGTGTGTAAGCGGAGCTCGAAAGTTTCTTCCACGGACAAAAGCCCGCTTCTTTCCGTAATGTCACCGTCAATGACGGAACACTACGAAATGAAAACAACGCAGGAACAAAACACCGAAACGGAAAAACTTCACACACGGCGGCAGTTGGCGAGCCGCTTTGACGTGACCCCACACACGATCCGGGCCTGGGAACTGAAAGGGCTGTTGAGGCCAGTGAAGGTCAATCAACGCGTGCTGCGTTATCCCGAGTCGCAGGTGAAAAACCTGATCACGCACGGGCTAACATAACATGAAACCCGCAGAAAAAACTGATTCCCGCGCGCGCCTTAACGGCACCGGCCCGCCCGAGCAAAAAAAAGCGGCGCGCGGTGTTGGGCCGAGCGCCACTCATGGCAAAAGTAGAACGACGCCGCAAGTAAATCACGTCGCCACCCGGCCGTCAATGCCGGCGAAAGGGGGCCGAACATGAACATCACACCCGATTTCGTACGGCACCCAAAGTTCATGTTCCTCAAACGCAAAATCGGAGACATAGCGGCTGAGTGCTTACTGCGAATCTTTTCACACGCGCAGGAAAATCAGCGAGGGCCGAACTGGGGCCAAATAACCCCGGCATACATCGCCGCCATCTGCGAATGGAGAGGAGATCCGGGCCAACTTTGGGACGCGCTAACAACGTCCGAGATCCCAGGAAAGGCAGCGTGGCTCGATGTGCTCGGAGACGGTTCTGTCATCGTTCACGATTGGGATGTGCATAACGCGGGTCTTTTAAGTGCTTGGGAGAACGGGAGAAAACCAAAAAGAGCGGCCGCTTACCGACCGGTTAGCGACCGGTCACCGGCGGGGAAGCCGTCGTGCAAAGCAATAGAATCAAAGAGGATTAGAGGGAATGGAAGAGGACTGAAAGATTCAGACCGGCCGAAGGCCGGGTTGACGCGCAAGCGCGGGTATCTCGTGGCCGACCAAATTCTTGGCGGATTGGGTATGTGGGATTCATGCCGAATCCAGGCGCGCATGTTGAACCGTGATGCGTTAGCCAGCGCGGCCTACCAATGGCTCGATGCTGGTGTAGCCGAAGATCGACTCCTCACAGCATGGACCAAGGCGGTCAAGCTAGCGCACCAGTTCATTGTCGATGGAACCCCCCCGGTGCGCTACCCCGCCGGTTACGTGGTTTCCTGCTGGCATGATCAGCTCACGAAGGCGCAGCAGGCTCCCGCAACAAAGAATCCAACAGCCGTGGCGGCGGGTGACATTCTGAGCCGGATACTCCCCGCCGAAGGACACACCAATGAGAACCAAGACCAAAACTGAAATCGAAACGCCCAAATCACCAGAAGGGATCCGCGCCCGAATCGAGGCGATTGCCGCGGAGATTGCTCAGCTCGAAAAAAACACGTTTCGCCCGCCCGGCTCGAAAGAGGACTTCCTGAAGCCAGAATTTCGGGAGCCGATCAAAAAATTGTGGGCCGAGAAGGCTGAACTTCGTAAACGCCTCGCCAGGCTCACGAAAGCCGCGCAACCCTGCCAAGAACCCGGAAAGCGTTAAAAACGATTTCTCGGCCCATTACGGCGATTTTTTGAGCCGTTACAGAAAGACATCAAAAGAAGATATCCACTCATGAAAAAAATGACCGACTGCGATCGATGGCGCGAACCTTGGTTCTCGCGACTGACCCCTGAAGCGAAACTGACTTTTTTGTTTATCGAATCCCAGGCCGACCCTTCCGGCGCGTGGCGGCCCGACCTCCACCGCGCGCGCTTTGAAATCGGTTTCGAGACATCGCCGAACTGGGACTCGATTTTCAAGGAACTGACCCGCCTCGGCGACGCTGACATGAAACGACAGCTCGAAATATTGCCGTCGGGCATCTGGTGGCTCGTAAATCACGTCAAAGAACAAGTCGGAATCCCGCTCAGGTTTACCGCGCCGCGTCATGTCGGGGTGTTGCGCGCGCTGAAGCGGAACCAACTCGTGGATCGTTTCCTCAAAAGGCACGGCCCAGGTTCGATAATCGGCCCGCGGGGAAAGCCGCTCACCCCGAATTAAATCGACGCGGAAAAATCCCAACTCACGATCAAAAAAGATGATGAACAACGCACACACTCACTCTCTGACATTCGGCCCCTTCATTTGCCGCGCAACCGTTACGGAGTTCCCGGACCACGTTGAGGTATCGATTTCCACCGAGGCCGACATGAAAAAATTGAACAGAAAAAAGCCAAATCTTGCTCCGCCGCCGCTTGATCAGACTGGCCCTTGGCTGGACGAAATTTTGGCACCGTACACGCGCGATGGGTCAAGGGCGGTTCATATTATTGACGCAAACACGGGCGAGCGCCAAATCATCGCTGCCTGAAGACACCCACAAATCCAATCCCCCACTCCCATGACAACTCCCGAACAACTCCCCGATGCCGGCACACCGCAGCGAATTCAATTGATCGTTGAAGCGCCGTCGGAAGGGCTAACCGGAAAATCCAACGGTTTGAGCGTTGCAATCAGCCTGCTGACTCAAATCAATGGAGAGATAAGCGCGGCGGAACAACGTTGGCGTTCATTCGTTGCAGCAACGCGATCGAGTCCCTTCGACGAAACCAAACTATTGTCGCGCGCGGCGCCGTCCGCGCAAGGTGGTGTCAAACCTTCGTCCGCTGCTTCAACACCCACGAAAGCGGGGGCCGACGTTGGCGCGGCATCGGCCGGCCGAATTCCATTGCAGATTTCTCCTGGGCAAATCGTGGCCAGCGTGACCGGGCCAATTCGTTTGGTGATTCCATCGAGCCAGGTCCAGGCCGCCGGGGTCGGGCCGGGCGTTCACGCGGCTGTTACCGCTCCGCCGGTTGTGCCGGGCGCGCGCGGCGCTGCTACTGTTCCTCTCCCCGGCGTTCGCGGTGGTGGCGCTGGACATGGCGGCGGTGGGGTTGTTCCTCCGCCTCCGGTTGCGCCTGGTGCTGGCGGGGCCGCGCCGGGTGAATCTGGCCGCGGAATCGTTGGCCGAAACATTGTCGAATCAACGAAACATTTTCTTCAATGGTCCGCCGCCGCCGCCGGAGTTTATCAATCGATGCGACTCCTCAAATCCGGCATCGTCGCAGTCGTAGAAAACGAAACTGCCATCGCCCGGCTGTCGCAAGTATTTCGTGGCACTGGAGGATCAGCCAGGCAGCTTGCCGATGATGTGATGCGGCTCGCGAGCAGCGAAGGGCAATCCACGAGCGCGGCGCTCGAATCGGCAATTGCTTGGTCGCGGCTCGGCTTAACTCGTATCGAGGTTGCAGAGGCCGTCCGAACCGCATTGCGCGCGGCGAACATCGCGGAAATCGACAGCATCGAGGCAACGGAAAAACTCTCGTCGATAATGGCCGGATTCGGCCTGCGAGTCGGGCAGCTTGCGGGTGTGCTAAATGAGCTGAACGCCATCAGCAACACCTACAACGTGACGGTGGATCAGATGCTAACCGGCATCAGCAAGACGGGCAGCATCGCGCGCGCGGCGGGGGTTAGTTTAAGTGAACTTTCTGGCATTGTTGGCGCGGCGGTTGGCTCGAGCGGGCAATCGGGCGATGCAATCGGAACCTCGATCAAAACAATCATAGCACGTACGAACAATCCGAAGGTGCAGGAGGCGCTACGAAACAAATTCCAGGTCGAAGTGAGCACTGCCGGAGGTGAGGATCTGAAAAGTTTCTCCGACATTCTATCCGAAATTTTTGTTCGCTACCAGGCTCTAAATTCAGCCGAGAGGCAATCGCTACTCGTCAGAACGGCGGGAACGCATCAAGCCGCACGATTGGGAAGTGTGTTGGACTCGTACGTAAAAGCTCAGACGTTGAGTATCCAAAGCCAGTTGGCCATTAACTCCGCTGAAAACGAGGATGTGAGAATCCGTTCAGCTCTCGCCGCGCAGTTGAAATCATTAACGGCGGAATTTCAGCGGTTCGCCTCAATACAAGGGCGCGGGCCGTCGGACGCTCTGGGAGCGGTTGCAGTGGCGCTGAAAAACGTGCTCAGCCTCTTGAATTCAAATGTCGGATCCGCGCTGACTAGTGGCCTGTTGGGAATTTTGGCGGCCGTCGGTGCAAAGCTCGCCGTGACGAGTGTGCAAATGCAGCGGGCTGGTGCCGCCAGCGGTTTCCTTGGCTCATCCTTTGACGCCGTTGCCCAAGCCGCTGCGAGCCTCAATCGCATAGCGGGCGTTGCCGTGACGAGGTTCGTTTCATCTGGTCAAAACCTGACGAAATTCGGGGCATCAGCCAGGATCGTCGCTTCGAACCTGCTGGTACTCTCGCAGGCCAGTGGGATTGCGGCCGCGCGGGCCGGCGGATTGGCGTTGGGATTCCGATCGGTGTCAATCGCGGCGCGTGTCGCTGCTGTCAGCGTTGCTGTGCTCTGGGAGGCTTTTCTTCCAATGGCCTTGATTGCAGGCGGAATTTTCTTGTTTAACCGTGCCTTTGCAGCTGTCGAAGCTTCATCCGAAAAAGGAGCACGAAAGCTGGCTGGATTTTCGGACGAGGCAGAAAAAGCCTCGAAGGCTGCCGCCGCGGCCGCTGAAACCACGAAACTCATTTCGACGGTTCAAAGCGCAATCCCCAACGCTCGCCCGGCGGATCAGAAGAAGATGCTCTCGGGAATTGGCGAAGTTGCATTCCTCAATGCTGACAACTCGCCCGACACAGCGCGAAACGATGCGTTGAAATCCGAATTGCGAACGATGCTCGAACAGAAGGATGTGGCCGGGATCCAAGCGCGGCTTGAAGAGGTAAAACGTGAAACCGTTTTGCGCGGGGCCATCGCTCGCGACCAAGAGCTTAAGGCGCTGGCTGAGCAAACGGACGAGATCAAACAACAGATCGTCGACGCCGAAAAACTCGGCAAAACGAAACAAGCGGCTGAACTCAAAACGAAGCTCGCGGATCTGTCAGAAAAGAAAGTTGCAAAGCACTCGGAACAGCTTTCGACGATGACCGAAGATCGGCGCGATTTCCTCGAGAGCGATGCGCGGCACCTTGCCTTTCTCGAAAAACAAAAGGTGGTTCTCTCTGCGATCAGCGCGATCTACTCCGAGTTGCCACAATTCGGACATTCGGACCGCCTCGCGGCTGAAGCCGAGGCCATCAAGGCGCAGGTCGCCTTTACCGAAGCAACGCTCCGGGCGCTGGAAACCGATTCGTCAGTTGCCGATGAGGCACGGAAAGAACGCGAGGCGACGAAACAACGAATCGGGGACGAGCTAACTCAGACTCGATCGATGCTTGCGGATGTGGAGCGGGCGGCCGCAACGATTCCGGAACCTGCCCAGAAATTTTTCAATCAGCACGAAAACCGGAATGTGCTTCGGAAGCTCACGAACGAGCAATTGAATCAGCACCTGGCAGGAGCGATGTTAACCGCGATTCCCAATGCTGTCGGAAACGTCGAGACGCCCATCGGCAACGAATTTACGGGCGTGCCGTTCTCGGTTCGTGAAGGCGCCGTGCAGCTCGAACAACTCTCGCGTGAGCGAGATGGACTCCGGACGAAGCTCGATGAGCTCTTACAGCAACGTGGCGCGAATGAAAAGGTGGCCACGAGCCCGGAAATTCGAAACCAGAGCGAGATCGAGGCGACGGAAAAAGATTTGCGCGAACTCCGCGCCAGGATGGCCGCGCTATCGAGCACGAATGCTCGCAGGTTAGCAGAACAGCGGGATCGCAATGAACTCGCAGTTGAGTTTGCTAAAGCAACGTCAGCAGCATCGGCTGTTGGTCCAGACGCCGGAAAACGTTTCGAAAACCAAGTCTCGTTCCTTGAAAAAGCGAGCAAATCGGAAGAGGCACAAGGCGAGGTTGGGCAAGCGCTGACTGGCCGTTCGGTCGCTACTGACAACCTTTTAATCGCGGCCCTTGAACATCGTGTTGAACTGAACGCGAAGCTCGAACAAGGCGGGCTGCGATTGCTCGAAATTAAAAGAGACGAACTCAACTTGGCCGACAGGTTGAACCGTGAAAATGAACGCTCGCTGCTAACCGCCGGCCCGGGCGAAATGTTGCGAAAGCTCGCCATCGCCCAGATCGGACGGAGAGGCCCGGTGAGCGCTGGCCAATTTTTCGCCCTCAATCCGGATGCTCGACGCGACCTTTTGAATGAGCCTGAGTTTAACCCGGAGTTGCGCGACCTTCGACGCGAAGAAACGAGCACTCGAAACACGCTCAACCGGCGCGGCCTTCGAACCGTTGAAGATTTCCAGCACCTTCGCCAACGCGGTTCGGAAGATCGTGCGCGGTTGATGAATTTGATTCGCCCAAACGCCAGGCCTGAGATCGGAATCAACGAGAGTGCGCGGGTCGCCGCTGGCGAAATTACGGCGCTTGGGACAGCTGCGGGACGTACGGCCCGGGAGCTGGCGCTTGTTAACGCGGGATTGTCCACGATGAAAGCGCGGCTGGATTCGATAGGCAACGCGGGATCCGCTCAGGCAAATTACTCCGCGCCAGACTTGGCCCAAGCGAATTTTGAAACGCGCAGCTGATGGCTATTCCTTCCAAAAAGGAAATCTCACAGCTGACATGTGGGCCGTTTCACGGCTTCGAGTTAGTCCATGTATTAGCTAATCCTACCTAATGGGAATTCCTATGTTATAGGATGAAAATACTATTTGACGGAGCGGGGGTTCGGTGTCTTCAATCGCCTCGCTTTTCTTAGAAGCTAGGCACTTTCAAAGAAGGCAACTCTCGCGGAAAGAGAACGCTGGCCCGCCCCACCCGCAAGAGCAACTCAACGGATGGGGCAACCGGTTGTGAGCCGGGGGCCAGCAAAGTCAAATAGAGCAACGCGATGTGCAGTCTTCAAGCGAATCTTCATCATCTAGGCATCCACACTTCTGAAACATCTATGGGCGCGGTGAGTCATTTATTGAATTAGATACGCGCGCAACGTGTGGAATCTTTCAAGAATTTCCCTGTCTTGGATTGATTGTGAAGTCAGCCTTGCTCAAACCCACTCGAATGAAAAAAACACGAATCCACCCTCTAGCTAACGCGATCGTCAACGAACTTCTGCGCCAGGGAGTCTGCCCCGAACCAAAGCTCGCCGAAAAAATCGTTTCGCGCGTCATCACCCAATACGAAACCCGAACAACGCGCCTCAGCCAGGCCCACACGACGTGTTTGGGAACGCGGCTAAAGAACGCGCGCATGGCTGCCTAACAAACTGACGTTCATCAATTCAATGAAACCGAAAGCCGCAAAAACATCAGAAGCGATCGAGCGGGAACTCGCGCTCACCTTCCTCGCAACACTCCGACTTCTCCGGGCTGCGGCGAATGGCGTCACCGATGAGGCGCTAGGCGGGGCATTCGATGAATTCGAAAAGCATTTGCTTTTGAAGGTCAACCCACACGTGGGGGAGAAGCCAGCTCCGGTGGATCCAGCTCCGCCGCCGCCAATTGCTCCGCCGCCCCTGGTAGTCGCTCCCGTGCCGGCAGCATTATCGCCGGGTGAAAAATCCGAGGTGCTCACCACCAAAGAACTGGCGGCTCGCCTACAAGTTACGCGCCGGACGCTGTCGATATGGAAGCGTCGCGGCATTCTCCCCTACTGGAAATTGGGCGGCGTGAATCGATTTGATTGGGATCAGGTCGTCAAGGCCCTGAACGAGAATAACCGTGTCGCGCGGCGGTCGTGCGTACTCGGACGGTGAACAACGCTTCATCGATCCCGCCAAGCACGTTTGAAAAGCGATATCGACAATCAAACAACATGGTGGTTTATTTGAAGGCCATGAAACCAGATCGGAAACATTCCGCCGCCGCAATTTCAAAGTTGCCGGACGCGGTTGCTGCCGAAATGGCAACCTCCGCGCGAGACTATCGCTGCACAGCGGCGAAGATCTCACGGAACCCCCGCCTGGCTGCGAGTTTCCGGCGCAAGGCCGCCAGGTTGGAAGAGGGATACGCTCGATGGTGTCAATTCCACGGACGGCAGCCAGTTGCCTCGGAACCGGAGCCGGCCGCGAAACCACATCGAGGCCGCGGTGGATATCGACCTGGCGCGGGGCGGAAGCGTACCGGCAACGTGGCAATGCTCCTCCGCTTGACACCTGGAACTGCGGCGACCCTGCGGCGACTGGCCAATGCCGCAGGCGTGACCGTTGGCGCTTGGCTGGACACAGAGTTGCATGGGCGATGAACGCGCACAAGGCAATCGCCCTATGCCTCGATTGGCGCGGTGCCAGGAGGCCGACCGGTTTGGCGGCCGGAGGAACGGCGGAAAAGCGCGCCAACGAATCGGAGGCACCCCTCCCCTTAGATCATACGTATACGTATCAAATCCCGATGGGATTCAATTTTTGTGGGTCGGACACACGCTGAAAACGCGGATCCCTTGAAAGATTTGGGCCAACACCCCCGTATTCTCAAGGTACGCTCCGCGCCTCTGTAACACGTTTTATGAGCACAAAAACTTGGCTCCTCTGCAAATGCTCGCACTGTGGCGAGGGCATCGAATTCACGTCAAACATGGCGGGCGACGTCATCAACTGTCCGAGTTGCAACCAGACAACGAAACTCCCGGGTGAGGCGAGGTGGACGTTCGCCGGGAAGCTGTTCGGGTTTTCGTTCCTGGCCCTGGCGCTATCCGTTGGCGCCTGGATGGGGGCGCGGTCCCCTGCGGAACGTTTGGGAAACGCCGGGTTTGCCTTGTTCTGGCTTGTCGTGGCCGCCGTGCTGTTCATCAGCGCGATGATCGAGCGGAACCGAGGTTGACCATGCAGCGCGACATGCAATTGATTCGAGAGCTCCTTCTACGTTGCGAGCGCGGAGAAAAGGCACCGCCGGAGGGATATTCCGACGAAGAAATTGCCTACAACGTTCAGTTGATGCTCGATGCTCAATTGATCGATGGAACGGTTGCCTGGGGAGCTGTTCGCGGAACGAGAGTTCCGCAGCGATGGTTTATCACTCGCATGACTTGGCATGGACACGAATTCTTGGACAGCGCCCGCGATGAGACTATTTGGAATCGCGCCAAGGAGAAGGTGATGAAGCCCGCAGCATCATGGACTTTTGCGATCCTCATGGAATGGCTCAAGCAGGAGATCAAACAGAAGATGGGTGGAATCGGATGAGGGCATTTCTTGCTCGATATGGACTCCCCCGAATTCTACAAGATCGAGTGCGGTCACTGTGGTGGCGGCATCGAGTTTCCCGCACACGGCAGCGGCGAAGTGATCCTGTGCCCGCACTGCGCGGAGGAGGTCATCTTGTGGTGCGCCAACGCTGAGGCGAGACCGTGGCGGCCGGACCTCAAAAAGCAGCATCCAATCGGGCTCGCGTTTCAAAACGCCTTGGACGTGAGTATTTCCGAGAAATGGCGTCCGACGGTCATTGCTGCACTCGTTGCCATCTCGTGTTTGTCCATAGCGTTACCTGCGGCTATGCGCTTTTCCGAACGCAACTTTCCACTTGAGGACGCCTATAAGACTGCACCATTCGTTTACAATTCTGGCTGGGCGAGCCGGCTCTACGGCCGAATATTGGAGGATACCACGGTCGCCTCCAAACCTCAGATGCTCGATGAACTGCTTGCAATATCGACAAGTGAAGAGGAACGCGTACAGGAGGGTATCAGATTAACGAGAGAATACATGGACAACGCAACCCGTGAGATCAACAACGCATTCGATACAATGCCGGCAGATCTGGCAAAGCGATACGCGGAGGAACGTTCAAAAACTTACTGGATACCCAAGCACAGGCAGATTCTTGAGGAGTCGAAAGCGTTCTTTGCGGCGAAAAGGGCAGAGCGCCACCAGCTAATTCAAAGCGGGTCGGCCTGGGAGATTAAGGCGAACACGCGGTTTCGGGTTCTCGATATCTCGGGCCACTATGCCAAGGTGAGGGTACTCGAGGGTGATAACCGTGGCCGGCTGGCGTTTATCACGCCGAACCTGATTCGGGTAAAATAGGGACCAGCAACCCCAGGCCGAATTCCCAGGCGACCATTCGCGCCTGCTACTGCGACCGATCCCCATTTCCGCCTCGGTCTGAATCGCCACTCCGGAGGACCCGCCAAGAAATTCAACTCGGCCGCTTGGAAATTGACTCACACCTATCAGCCGCTGGACCGTGAAACCATCCGCGCTGGCGCCACCTCGATGAGAGGAACCCACCGGCAGCTCCCTGCGGACCCGCCCCAATAGAAGAGAATCGGCCTTTCAAAAACCCCGCCCCCCAGGGAGCCCCACAGCCGCCGCGATCCTCGAGCCGGCATCAGAACGCGCCGGGGATCCGAAAGGAATTGCGCCGGCGCGGAAGCCGATCGAGCCTCGAGCAGGCACCGCGCGATCGAGGTACAGGCGGGAGCGGAATTATGCGCGGGTTGTCAGGTCCTTACGGCCCGCCAATTCTTTTGCACTGCCGTTTTCGAAACTGTCGCCCCCATGTCAGGTTGGCCGTTTGTCCCTATTCGGCCCGCTCGCTTTCCGGCGGTCCCGTGCCGCTGCAAAAACGGTTTCAAAGTCCGAATTACCGGACAGTAACCGGACAGTGAAAATATTATTATGATGTAAAGCTGGTGGGCCCAACAGGATTTGAACCTGTGACCAAGCGATTATGAGTCGCCTGCTCTAACCGCTGAGCTATGGGCCCATCATGTTGCAACGAGCGCCTTCCAATACTGGTGGAGAACGATCCTGCGGCGCTTCGCCGCGCAAACCAGGAGTCGAGCTGGCAGAACCCGCAATTGGCAAATCTGATTCGTCATGTGCCATCCGGGAAATACTTCGCCCGGGTTGGAATTCGAGGCAAGTTGATTCTGAAAACGATGCAAACGGGTCCGCTTTAGTTGCTCAGCTTCGCAACCTGCAACCAACACAGAAGATAAATGTCGAACTCAGCAAGGCGCTAGGGTGGCAGAGCTCTCCTTCTCGAACAACTTCAGACGAATCACCCTTCGCCCGGTTGCAGCGCCTTCAGCTCGGCTTGTATTTGAATTTGGCGGGAAAAATTTTCGAACTGATCCGCAAGATTGCGCAGCTCAGTCGGGCTCAAATGGCTTGTTTCAATTTCGAGTTCGGTGTCCCAGCAAAACGTTTCGAGCTGAGTTCCGAGCGAACCGGCCCGCTTTTGTGTCTTCTTTTTCATCTGTCCGCTCCTATGGAATCCAGGTTTCGTTTGCCAAACGCGACGTTCTGCGCCTCACAGACCGCGGGCAAGGCCAATTTACCATGGTTTTGGAATTTCAGCTTAAAGAAAATGTTCGCGCACAAAAATTTAGCTGGCGATTTCAGCATCGCGTGCATTTGCTTATCGGCCAAATAAAGGCGGCACCCCCTTCGCCTGCCGGTGTTGGGGATGCCGTCGCCCAGCTCTTCCTAGTAAGCCGGGCAACTGCATATCGGTTAGTTCCGCAAGCTGCTTTAACCGGACCGGCGCAGAATCGCGGCACGGAAGCAGACTTGCTCTGGGATGAAATGCGATGCACCGGAACAAATTGATCGAGATTGCTAAATCGCGCGTAAAAAAAGCCCGGGTTCGGAAGTGTCAGGCCCGAGCCCGGGCGATGCCATTCGGGTTTTCGTCTGATTTGTGCGGAAATCAGGGTGGCGAATTTCCCGCATGCTGAAAATCGGGCTTTTCCCTGAACGTAGGATCGGGGAGCGCTTTATTGCGGTTGGATCGGTGGTTTCTCACTCCAGCCGCACGCCCGGTTCAACGAAGAGATTTGCGTCACGGAGGCGGTGCCTGTGGTCCCGAGTTGGTGCAGCACGAGCGACGCGGCGAGCATCGCAATTTCCAGAGCCTCGGGAACTGCCGCCCCGCCCGCGAGCGCAGCCGCCAAGTTGGCGGTGACGGCATCGCCCGCGCCGACCACGTCGATTTCACCACGGACCGGCAAGGCAGGGCAGTGGAACACGTCGCCAGTCGGCAGCGCTCCCAGAATTCCCCGCTCTGACATGGTCACGAACACTGGCTGACTGTTTCGCCGGGCCAGCTCCGCTGCTTGCCGCTTGATCTCGGCAAGTTCGAGTTGGTCCCGCGCTTCGAGCAGGCGCGCGAGCTCGGCGGAATTCATTTTGAAAATGAGCGGCGGAAATCCTTTCAAACCGCGCCGGCCGTCAGCAATTCCCAAGAATTTTGGCCGGCCCGTTTTCAAATCGCTGAGGGCTTTCAACAGAGTGGTGGTGATGACGCCGGTCTCGGGTAAATCCACTTGATCGAGCAAAATCGTGCCGTCGATTCTCGGGGCCAACTCTGCCACTGCGGCTGAGAGACGAGCGGAAATTTCGGGTGGGGTAGGCGTCCAATTCTTCGAATCGAGGCGATTTAACTCAACTGGAGGCTTGCCCGGCTGGAGGACGAGTGGTTTGCAATACGTGAACGTGCGCCTCAGCTCGGTCTGAACAAAATGATCGGGAAGGACTCCTGGCATCGTTTCCAAACAGCGGCGCAGTTCAAACCCTTCGCCATCCTTTCCTGCAAAGCCCACCGGGTAAATCGCTCCGACCCCGAGCGCGGCTAAATTGTTCAGAATGGTTCCCGCTGCGCCGGGTTGGGATCGAACGCGCACGACGTTGTGGACCGGCAACCCTGTTTCGATCGACACTTCCTTTTTTTCGGGATCAATCTCGAGGTAGCGATCGAGACAAAAATCGCCCACCACCGCCAGCCGCAGCGACGTGTAGCGCGAGGTCAGCTCAGAGAGACGCTTGGGGTTCACAGCTCGTGGCTAGCCGGCTAAGGCGTGATAAATGTGGTGAATGAAAGCGGCATTGTCGCAGCACGCATACTGCATTCGCCCGCCCATTCGTGAAAAGCTCTTGCAGAAACGGAGATAATACGCCGGGTTTGTCTTGGGGGGTTCGCCGTTGGCCCAATCCCAATTGCCGCCGTCTTGCAGGTCGACCACGTAGATCGAATGGCCGTGGACGATCGGCCGGTTTTCCTGGCGCCGAAGATTGTTCACGCAGCTGAGGCTCTTTTCAAAAACCTGCGGTCCCATGATGGCCGAGCCGATTGACAGAACCACACCATCGTCCAACATTTCGACCGCGCCCGCGAACGAGGCGAAGTCATTCCCGGCCGCCCGGCCAATCGCTGCTCCGTTGAACATCGGATGGTTCGAAATAATGTCGTAACCGATTCCCGGATGAACCGTGAGCGGAATGCCCCGCCGGTGAGCCTGCGCCAGAATCGAAAACTGTTTCCATTTGTGCGCAAGCTCGACCGTTCCCGTTTTCAGATGGTGCCGGACGATCGCCTGCAGCAAGTCCGCCCGGGCAGGTGTGAGCGGATGGCGTGGTTCATTTCGGATCTGCGCCTCCAATTTTTCCGCCGATGGAAGCTCGAGTTTCTCGTTCCAAATGAAGCGGCCCAAAGAGCTCCCATATCCAAGCCCGTCGATGGCCCCGCTCAAGAGCGATAAATGGATGAAACGGCCTGTCTCGTCCCATGTGCCGAACGTTCCGGTCGCGACATTCGCCTCCACACTTTCGGTGGAGCGGCCGAGAAAGGCGTATTCCCAATCGTGGATCGTTCCGGCGCCGTTGGTGGCCAGATGCGTTATCCAGCCGCTCGCCATCATGCGATCGAGGATGAGCGCGGCCCCGTTGCGGAGAAGGTGGGCGCCGTAGATCAACATCACGCCCGCGCCTTGTTTTCGCGCGGCACGAATTCTCCCCGCACAATCGGCAACGATCGGCCTGGCGGTGGCAGGGCAGGGGAGCGCCTCAGCTGAAGGATCAATGATAATGTCTTCCACTCGCGCGAGACTCTTCCGCTCCGCAAGCGGGTAAACTTTGATTCGCCGCAGGTCCAGTGGTTTGGCAGACATTCAAATCCTATTCAAAAGAAAAAGCGTGGGCACACCCCGAAGCGCGCGGCAGCCGAGAAGTCAAGCAGTGGTGGACGCGGTTTGGCCCAGGATCAAATCGAGCAACGGTTTCCCATCGCGAAAATCCGGAATGACTACATCCGCGCCGACCCCGAGCAATCGTTGGCGCTTCCATTCATCCATTCGGCCGGAACCGTTGTTCGCTTCATCCGAAGCCACCGCCACGGCTAATCCGCCTGCTTCTTTGGTGTTTTGAATTTCGACATAACCGTCGCCGAAGGCCAAAAGGTTTTCGCCTGAAATCTGATTCTCGCGGAGGATCCGATCGATCACCATTTTTTTGGAGAAATTCTTGTAATCATCCAGCGCCCCGTAAATGTGATCGCGAAAGTAGCGGGTCAGATCGAGCAACTCCGCTTCGCGTTTGACGAACGGTTCGTCCGTCCCGCTAGCGAGGCACAACTTCAGCCCGCGCTGTTGCAAAGATTGCAGCAACGGCCGGCTTCCATAAACGAGCAAATCATCCGGTTGAACGCGTTGTTGGCGCAGGCCCTCGATCCGATTGCCAATCCGCTCGTCCAATCGCCGGAGATATTCCTTCTTGTACCAGAGCGGCTCCCGCGGAACGCCCCCGCGCTCTTTCACGCGATCGGCAAACTGGATCATTTGATAAATCGTTTGCTTGCCGTTCAGGCGCATGATGTCGTCGAGCAGCAACTTTTCCAATTCGGCGGCCGATTCACCGCTCCGGCGCGGCAGAAACTCGAGGAACATCGGGAGCATCACTTCGGGCCAGCCTTGACGGATCAGGGACAGGGTTCCATCAAAGTCGAACAGGACATGCGAGATTTGTGGGCGGGGAGCGAAGCTCGACGAAAACTCAATCTGCCCTTTGAAATCAACCGAGCTGAACATGCGGCTCAGTAAAGTGAAACCGAAGGAAAAGTCAATGCAACCGAGACAGTGTGGGTGTGGCGCACGGTTGATGTCGGTTCATGGTTCTCCGGGCGTCTTTAGTGGACAAACCATTTGCGAATCGCAGAGCAATGGCCTATTTTCTTCCTCCGCCAGCCGAGTGCGCGTGTAGCTCAATTGGATAGAGTGACGGCCTCCGAAGCCGCAGGTTGTGGGTTCAACTCCCGCCACGCGCACCATCTTTTTCGGCTCAACTCCCTTGACTAGATTCCTTGAACCTCAAAAGTTATTGCATCTGAGTCAACTTTTCAGCCTCACCGATTTCAGAGCATTTCGCCTCACGGAATCTAAGAGTGAGGCGCGGGCGGAAAACGCCGTTTGGAATCAGAGGGGACGATTTTTGGTGAACTCGCCAGGTCTGAGGCGGGCCTCACTAGGGATTGGCCGGCCCGACGGCTGCGGCGGTGCGCTCTTGCAGCCAGCGCATCGCTTGCAATTCACCGTAGAGTCTCTGCCTTTCGGTGTAACTGACCAGCTCGGCCTCTGTCATATTGGGCAGCGCGTCGTGAAAGTTCTGCCGGAGCGCGGTGAGTGACGCCTTCTGCGCTTTCATTTCCGCCAGCTTGTCTTGCGGGGTTTTGCCTTCCAGAAAATCATAGTGCGTGTTGGGATCTAATTGGCTCAACATAATGCCCTCGATGGAACGCCCGACGAGCTGATCGATCACGAACTGGGCGCCTTCGCCAGCATTCAGACGATGAGCCAGCGTTAATCCCAGTTTAGCGAGGTTTTCAGCTGAGGCAGTGTCGCCTGCGTTCAGATACTCCTTCTGCAAGTGTGCCGCATCTTGCGCGAGCCCTTTGAGGGAAGCCAATTCGGGCAGCAGATCCTCGGCCCAACCTGAGGATGAGAGCCTTGCTTGGAGTGGCGATCTCCCCGCTGTCATGTTCAACTCTTCCTCGTCCAATTTTGATTCCATCGCATAATCCTGGAATCCAGGTTTGCCAGCCGCTTCGAGCAGTTCGCTTACGGCTGGGCCGCTTTGGCCATTTTTGAAATAGTCTCGCGCGGAGAGGTAGTTGGCTAATGAATTGCCGGGCGAAGAGGCCTTGAACAGGTCCAGCCATTTCCGTCGATCTTCTGGGAAAAAGTCCCTGGCCAGAACGCTCAGCTGCACTCGCGGGTCATTGGGAAAATTGAGCGTCGCCTCCTTCAGGTAATTCGTGTCCCCCACCGCGCGGTATGCTGCCAGGAGACTGGTCGCGTTGCGCTGGTTGTGTTCTAGGTATTTCTCCACTTCCTCGCGGGGGAGTTTCGGCGGCGGCGCCTCGCTAACCAGGGTTTGGCGCCAATCGAAGTCGACCGCGGGGATCTCGTGGGTTTCCAGCACTGAAGCTGGAGCGCTTCGAGAACGGTGGGAGGGGAAGTTCGAATCCGGCCTTTGCGGAACTGCACGTTCAGCGGGTGAGGGCTCTGGAGGGCTCGTGTTCGAGAGATGCCACAGGACGCCGAGCAACACGACGAGCGCGGCGAGCCCCGCAACCACTTTGTTAATCTTGAGATTCAGCATGACTGAGTTCTTTCGAAGACTCAGAGAATGGGAAATGACGGATTTGAACCGGTGGATACAATAGGGCAGGGCGGGACTTCACGCAAACAATCACCCTCGAGTCGACTCGCTGTTTGCGCCACAAAAGAGCCAGTTCGAAAATAGAAAGGGCGAACCGGGAAGGTTCGCCCTCGAAAATAAACTGAAAGGAGCGGATTACTTGGCGCGTTTGCCGCGCAAGAATGCCAGCAAACTGACCGCACCCAATCCGGAGAGAACAAGAGTGCTTGGTTCAGGCACGACCGGGATAATTTCAGATGCCCCGACCACCATGTCTTGATTAAAGCTCGAGGTCGCGAGCGGGATCGCGCTGAAATGGCCCAAGCCAGCGACGTCGCCGCTGACGCCGAAAATGGCCGTGTGCGTGGTCGTTCCGCTTCCCGTCCAGCTGAAGTCGACCGAGCTGATTGTCTTAGTGGCGTCGGCCGCTGAGAGCGTCGCATTAACCGCGAGAAGGCGTGGGTTGTCAGCATTCACGTTGTTGAACGTGTTCGCGCCGACATCAATTCGGCCTCTGGTGGTTTGGACTCGCGGTTCGACGTTGAACCAATCGCCAACGGTGAGCGCCGGAAGTGTGTCAGTCGTTCCGTCAGTGAAATGGAGCGTTAGAACGTTGGTGCCGCGTCCATTTCCCGAAGCTCCAGCCAACGAAAGCGCCGTGACGCTGAGCGGCCGAACAAATGTGATTGTGCCATTTTTCGTGCTGTTATCCAGCATCAGGGCGTTCTTGCCTGCGGCGGGTTGAATCAGGTAAGTCGATAGAGGATCTGTCTGTCCAAAGACTAAACCGGTTTTCAGCCCAGTCGTCGTCGCGGCGCTATTGACGCCGACTTCGTACCAGCTGTTGCCGGTCTTGGCGGTGCCGCCGTCCATCGTGGCGGTTAAGGTTGTTTTTGGGTCGACAGGAACTGCCGCGCCAAACGTGCTCTGCGCAATTGAAACCAGCGCAAGGCTAGAAAGGAGAGCAGCTGCCTTTGGGAAAAGTCCGGTGCGTTTCATGGTATGTGAGCCGACAAAAAGTCGTTTGGGTTTTACCAGCGCGATACAACCGAATTGGGATGGACTTTGCCCAAAAGGCCGAGCTCAGTCAAGTGGAACTGAGGCTTTTCCGAAGTTTTGCGTCCATACCATTCGCCGCGGTCCGCACGGCGTCCTCAGAGACAGTTTTATCAATTTTGCTTGTCAACTTTGTCGGCGAGTGGCTGAGCAAAGACCTGCTCTGGCTACAGGAACACGCCACTTACAAATACAAGTAAGGCGAAGGAGATAAGCGCGCGGCCGATCACGACGCCGATGATTTATTGGAACCGCGTCAGTTTCCGGATGATCAGCCGCTGCATTTCCGTGATTGGAATTTTTTGGGTGCACTCGATTCCCCGCATGTAAGTTTTTTCCAACTGAGTCATCACCCGTTCCAGTTCCAATTTGCGCGGGCCGTCCCATTCCGCGGGCCGAATGACGAAGGCGGCTTTGATCTCTTCCACCGCGACCAGCAACGTGGACAAAAGTTCCTGATCAGCGGGTTCGAGGTTGGGGAATAAAAAATGGACGAGGAATCTAGGCCGAAGGTTTTCGCTCAACCAAAGCTTGTTTTTCACCTGTGCTCCAGCCTCGCCTAAGACCTTCTGTGCTTGGTCGGTCTTGATCAGATTTTGAGAAGCCAAATCGACGTATTTCTCCGCCTGCTCGATCAAATCCTGAACAGTTTTTTGTTTTTCGGTCATATCGATCTCGGTTGCGTCAACTCTCGGTGGAAAGACGCTCATCGCGAGCAGGCGCTGTTTTCCGTGCAGAGTTCACCAGAAGCTCCGGACTGCCAACCGTCCGCGTGCTCGGTTATTGCCCGATTTTGGTTTTTTTTTGTTTAAAGTCGCAATTGTGTAAGAAAGTTTGTTTACTGCGCGTATTCTCACGAGCTCGAACTTCCGTGAGAAGTTCAGACGAAGCGTCCTCCAATTGGTGCGGGTGAGCTGAGAGCAACATTCACCGTCCATGGTTATCTGCCGTCACGGCGACGCCTCCACAGGAATCGCCACTCTTGCTCGGCTCAGGAGCAGCCGGGGGTCCCTCCGGCTATTTCTTCTGCTTTTATGCGGCGGATTGGGAACCGGGGGATGCGTTTCCGTTCAAACGCCCGCCGGTCCGGATGGCAAACCTGGCTTCATCGGCGTTGGTTCCGCCCGGACCATCGACGGACAGGCAGGGCAGATCCTTCGAATCACCGCGCCCGGTTTATCGTTGCGTTTTGGCTCATATGCGCCGGGCGTATCGTTAGGCTGGCACCAGACGCTGCTCTTCTTTCCGCGGCGCGAGAGCCCGGTCCTCGCTCCCCGCCCGTTGGCTGTGCAAAAAAAATCGTTTGGGCTCGACCTTGCGCCGACCTCAGTCAGCCTCGGGTACGATCGGCGGTTCGGAATCTTTGCGCCCGTGGCAGGAGGCAGCGTGGTGGAGGTGATTTCGTACAGACAAACCAAACCTCAGGAAACAGTCATTCAGCGAAAGGAATTTCCATGAAGCGATTGAACACGTGTGCGGCGCTATTGGCGGCGGCCTTCATGACAGGCTGCTCGACGACACATCTGATTTTTACCGAGGAGGATCATATCGGGTTGAAAGCCCAGTTTGAGCCCAACAACCCATCGCCCGCGGAACTGACGCTGGGATACCGGCGCGGCATCGTGACTGTCATTCCCCAGCAATCTCCGAGTCCTTCGCATCTGACCGATCCGATCACTGTGAAGACAGACCGCACGAACACCAATGGCGTCGTTGTGACCGTGATCGAAGATCCGGACGAACTCATGAGCGTGTACACTCGGTTCAAAGCCAACATTGGTTTTCTGGACCCAGTTGAGATTCACCATTTCCTTGCGACCGGAACCGCGGCGGCGTCTTTGCTGGCGAACGAAGATGATTTGCGGGCGGTGACGCAAAACCTCAAAGGAACGCCGAGCCAAAAGGAGGAAACGAAATGAAGCCTCTGGTTTTCGTCTCGATCTTTGCCGGTGTCGGACTCGCGGCCGGTTGCGCGTATCGCGGGGCCGTTTATTCGGAGTACAACCAAGTGAGCTTGGATGTCCGGGCGAATCAAGCTTCGAGCGCGCCGGTCAAAGTGAACTTTGGTTACGATCGGCAAATGATGGCGTACATCCCGAAGCGAAACCCCACCACTAATTCCATCCGGGGAGAAGCGGTATCGGTGATTTCCTGGAATGACATTTACACCACCTTGGCGCCCTCCAAACTCGGGACCTCCAGCGTTCTTCGAGTGGAAGCGGGCTTTATTGCCGGGACAGCTGCGAATGTGGCCGCAGCTCCGAGCAACGCCACTGTCATCATCACATCTCCGGCTGGCACAAATTTTGTCGTTAACACGCAAGGCAGTCCCGGGCGGCGGATTGCCACGGCCTTCAAACCGACTGCTCGATTCGTTTCCGCTGATCAAGCGGAGATGCAAGAGCTGCTCGACCAAATCATGGCCAAGCCCGATCCAGGCAGGTCCGCTCTTTTTGAACAGGCGGCCAAAGCGCTCCCGGCTGATTTTGAAACGATCTATGCGAGTCGGATCAGCCAGGGATTGCCGCCGCGCGTCGCGTTCCTCTCCGCGAAAAACCGCTACCTCGGAGATGAACTCGCGGAGGGACCGAAACACCAGCGAATCATCGAAGCGCTAAAATCTGTGGTCAAATAGGAGAACAGCTCTATGGCAAGCTACGAAGATTTTAATCCGGCGCCTGGCGCAGGCGCGGCGGACATTTACAAACAAATTTGTGATTTATTAGTGGGCGCATATTCGGTGGAAGTCATTCCATCCGGGACAAGCGTGATTCTCCGAGTCTGGTACGATCAACACTGCGATCCGGCCACTCACCACCAGATTAAATAGTCAGCGGCGAGCAGACTCTGTTGGTTGAATCGTGGACCTTTGAACCGAGCCTTTCGCGAATTGAGCCGAGACGTTCGTGTGAATTGACAGAGGCGACGACGCTATTCTGTCCGGCGAGAGGCCGCTTTTTCGCGGCGGCGAAGGATGCGCTCTTGTCTTTTGTTTTCAGCCCGCAACAATTCCTCGGCAGACCAGCCACGACTTTGCGCGTACTCGGCCAACGAGAAGAGCTGTTTCGCGACTTCTCTCTTATTTGAACCGCGAGATCGCTTCGATGGCGAATCGCACAAGCCGGCTTTCCGGGCTTTCTTCATCAGTTCCTTGGTGCGAAGCAGCGCGGGTAGATGACGCGGAATGCCGTCGAACGCGGAAAATCGTTCGCGGCGCGTGCCGGCTTTTTCCGCGCGCTTGATCTTCTCCCACTGATCCCAAACCGCATCGACGCTCCGCACTTTGGCTTTTCCAAAAACGTGCGGATGGCGCCGGATCAACTTGTCCGAAATGTGCCGGCAAGCTTTCTCGAAATCGAATGCGCCCCGTTCTTTCGCCATCTGGCAGTGAAACACCACCTGGAGCAGCATGTCCCCGAGTTCTTCCTCCATTTCGAGATCGTCGCCCGCTTCAATGGCATCGAGCAGTTCGTAAACTTCTTCGACTGCATGAAAGCGAATGCTCATGTGCGTTTGCTCGCGGTCCCAAGGACAGCCATTCGGAGCACGCAGCCGCGCCATGATGGCCAACAGCTCGTCGATGCTTGATTTCTTTTTCATGAAAGAACTTTTTCGGCGGTGGTGTGGATCTGTCGCACGCAATGCGACCATGAATCTGGTGCGCCGTCTGTGCACACCCGTGGCCGGCTCGCCAGGAGTCTCGCCCCACCGAATGAATTTGATCCGTCGAGGCGGTGCAGGGGGGGCGAGGGTACTCGGGAGCCGCAAGGTTCACGTCACAAAATGACCAGGTTATCGCGGTGAACGACTTCGGTGCGGGTGAGTTGGCGTCCCCGGATCTGTTCTGAACTGTAGTTGGCTATGCCGCGGGCGAATTCCGTTCCGTTCAAATCGCAAATCCGCACAATCTCGTCCCCCGCGAATTCTCCTTCGCAACGCGCAATGCCAGGCGGCAGCAAACTTTTTCCACTTTCGCGCAGCGCCCGTTTCGCGCCGTCATCCACGAACAGGGTCCCTTTGGGATGGTGAAAGAACGCGATCCAGCGTTTGCGTCCTTTTAATTTGCTCGGTCCGGGGAGGAACAACGTGCCTTCTTCTTCGCCGGCCAAAACGCGCGCGAGCCCTTCCTTCTTTTTTCCGGAGGCGATCACGAGCGGAATGCCGGAACGAATCACCATTTTAGCCGCCTCGATTTTGGTCGCCATTCCACCGACCGCAGTGGCGCTGGTGGTCCCGCCAGCCAGGCTTTCGATTGCGGGATCGATCGTCGGAATCAAATGAATCGTTTCAGGATTGGCTTTCCCAAAATTCTGAATCACGCCGTCGACAGTTGTCAGAATGATTAATAGATCGGCCGGCAGCAGACAGGCCACCAAGGCGGACAGCTTGTCGTTGTCGCCGAATTTAAGTTCGGTGAACGACACGGCGTCGTTTTCGTTGATGATAGGAACGACGCGATGTTCGAGCAGCGTTAGCAATGTGTGGCGGGCGTTCAGATGGCGCTCGTGATGTTCCAGATCATCATGGGTGAGCAGGACCTGGCCGACCGCAATGCCGAACTCCTGAAATAATTTGGCGTAGGTGGCCATCAAACGCGATTGGCCAACCGCGGCGCAGGCTTGCAGGGCCGAGATTTCGCTGGGCCGTTTTTCAAAGCCGAATGCGCCCATGCCAGCGCCGACCGCGCCAGATGTCACCAGCACAATCTCTTTCCCGGCCTGATGTTGTTGCGCGATCTGCGCCACCAACTGTTTCATCTGGTCGAGATCAATCTGTTTCCTACTGTCCGTGAGGACGCCCGTGCCGAGCTTCAGCACGATGCGAGTGACATTTTCGAGGACCGCATGCCGCATAAATTGGGAAAACAAGCTACTCACTAGGGTGGAAAAGGCGACAAACAATTTTGGATTTTGGATTTTGGATTTTGGATTTGGGATCGGGGCGGGCGGGAAGGTTTCAAACGGGCAACAAACGATTGGCCGTCCGAGCGCAATCGTCAGATTATTTCGAGCCAGCTTCGCTCCTCGACTCGTTTTTGTGACGCTGCTAAGCTCCGAGCCCATGGATCCCAGCTCACCTTCTGAAAAGGCCCCTCGCGCTTCGAGGCGAATCAATCGAAGAGATTTATTGAAAAGCGCCGTGACGGCGGGAGCAGCTGCGTTGACCGGTTGTTCGCTCGGGAAATCGCCGCTCCAATTCAGCTCCGCGAAACCAAATGCCGTCGCCGAGGAGAACGCGAAACCGGGCACGCGCGATTGGATGCTTCGCAAAACAGCGATCGACCCCAAAACAAAATACCGGTGTCCATGGATCGAAGGATTTTGTTCGCGCACGAGCGTTTCGGCCGGAGAGACGATCGAGTTTTTTGTCAGCACGAATCCGCCATCGCCATTTCAAATCGAACTTTATCGGATGGGGTACTACGGCGGAACGGGCGGACGGCATTTGCTCTCTTTGGGCGCTTTCAAAGGAACGACCCAGCCTGATCCGGAGATTGGCCAGAACCGGGTGCGCGAGTGTGCCTGGCTGCCATGCACGAAATTGAAAATTCCGAATGACTGGCTGAGCGGCGTTTATCTGGGAAAATTGACAGCCGAAGCCAATGGCATGGAGAGCTACGTTATTTTCATCGTTCGCGATGACCGCCGGGCCGATTTTTTATTTCAATGTTCCGACACCACCTGGCAAGCGTACAACCGCTGGCCCAGCCAGTTCTCCCTTTACGACGATGGCAAAGATACGTGGTATTGGGGGCCCGGCGTCGACATCAGTTTCGATCGGCCTTACGGAAAGTACTGTCAGATTCTCGACGCGCCGCTTTCCACCGGCTCGGGCGAATGGTTCCTCTGGGAATATCCGATCGCTTACTGGCTCGAATCCCAGGGCTATGACGTGAGCTACATCTCGAATCTTGACCTTCATGCGAATCCCGCCGGCCTTGCGAGAGCCAAAGGGTTTTTGTCGGTGGGGCATGATGAATATTACTCGATCGAGATGTTCAACCAACTCCGCCAAGCGATCGCCGGTGGATTGAATGTCGCGTTCCTTTCGGGAAACACCTGCTGCGGCCGGATTGAATTTCGATCGAGCAAATTGGGGACGCCCGATCGGATCTTCACGCGAACGGACTTTTACGGGCCGCGCGACGAAGCGGAGATTAAGCGGTTTCCCGCGATGGGAAAACTGCCGCACATCAGCCCGAACGCGAACTTGCTCATTGGCGCGCGCAGCGTTTCGCCCATTACGGGCGGCGCGGATTGGGCCTGCGCAAAGCCGGACCATTGGATTTTCCAAGGGACCGGGATGAAGCAGGGCGATGGCATTCCTGGATTGGTTGGCTGGGAATGGCACGGAGATCCCGCCGCCATTGCCGGGCTGGAGATCGTGGCGAGCGGGCGAACCTGGAACGGAAACACGGAAGGCAAATTCACCTCGACGATTTATCCCGGACCGAAGGGCAATTTTGTTTTTAACGCGTCCAGTTGCTGGTGGAGCGACGGGTTGTCCGAGCCGCCTGGTTATGTCCGACCAAGCGCGTACACGACTCCGAAGGGGCCGGATCGTCGAGCCCAGCAGATCACAAGGAACATTTTGAACCGGATGCGAACGGGATGAGCGGTCTTCTTGCGGCGGTGTTTGCACGCGCCTGCCGCGTTCTTAAACCGGCTTGGACATTCGTGGGTTTAGGTGCAACTTCGGGAGAAATGAAGCCGCCAAACCAATCCTCGCCCGAAGAGAAGGATGAAAACGATTTGCTCAACGTCATCGTTTATGGGACCGCGATTTCGTTCGGCGGCATGGGCGCGTTCCTCGGTTCACTGCGAAGCATCCGCACAGATCCAGCGCTCGAATTTTCCTGGCGCACGATCGTTTTCTTTCTGATCGGGGCCGTGGCTGGCTGGGCGTTCTGGAAAATTGTATTTCGGATGGCGGAAGCGAAGAAAAGGAAGGGCGGCTGAGGTGCGACGGTGCGAGTGTTGAACGTTAAAAACTTTCAACGCTCAACGCTCAACTTTCAACGCTCAACGCTCAACGCTCAACTTTCAACGCTCAACGCTCAACGCTCAACTTTCAAATCACAATCCGGGAGCGGAGTTTCCGAAACTGGCCTTGCTTTTCCTCCCTGGCTGGTCTATGTCCGCAAATCGTCAAAGGAGGAAAGATGCGCGAGAAGTTCGACTTGGAAGAGCGGCTTCTGGAATATGCCGCCCAGATCATCCGTTTGGTCGAAACGCTGCCGACCACACGAGCCGGTAACCATGTTGCTGGGCAATTATTGCGCTCCGGAACATCCTCGCTGCCGAACCATGGGGAAGCGCAGGCGGCCGAATCGCGGAATGATTTCATTCACAAGCTGAGCCTGTGCTTGAAGGAACTGAAAGAATCACGGCGTTGGTTACGCTTGGCCAAGCGTGTTCCCCTGGTTGATTTAGAAGGCGGAATCGATGCGGTCTTAGTGGAAACTGAGGAACTAATCAGAATCTTCGCAAGCAGCATACGAACCGCGAAATCGAGGCGCTGAGCTCAATGATCGTCCCCGCGGTTCCGTTGAACGTTGAACGTTGAACGTTGAGCGTTGAACGTTGAGCGTTGAACGTTGAGCGTTGAGCGTTGAGCGTTGAACGTTGAGCGTTGAACGTTGAACGTTGAGCGTTGAGCGTTGAACGTTGAGCGTTGAGCGTTGAACGTTGAGCGTTGAACGTTGAGCACAACAGTCGACTTTCAACTTTTAATCAACTCTCAACTCAACCGCTCCGTGCTCAGGCAACCAGGTCAGGAACAATTTTTCCCGCAACGTCCGTGAGCCGGAAATCGCGCCCTTGAAATCGATAGGTCAGCTGCGTGTGGTCCAATCCGAATAAGTGCAAAATCGTCGCGTGGAAATCGTTTATGTGAATCGGATTTTCCACGATGCTCCAGCCGATCTCATCGGTTTGGCCGATGACCTGGCCGCCTTTCACGCCGCCGCCCGCCATCCAGAGGCTGAACGCGAACGGATGATGGTCCCGTCCGGTGTTTGGCGCCCGGCCGACGCGGTTTTCGCCGAGCGGCGTTCGGCCGAATTCCGCGCCCCAAATCACCAGCGTTGAATCGAGCAGCCCGCGTTGCTTCAAATCCTTTAAGAGCGCGGCCACTGGTTGATCTGCCATCCGCGCGTTAAAACCGAGCTCGACATCCAGGTTGCTGTGGTGATCCCACGACGCGTGGTAAAGATTCACGAACCGCACCCCGCGCTCGACCAGCCGCCGAGCCAGCAGGCAATTTCTCGCGAACGTCCGGAATTGTCCCGGCCCGCCACCGCGGTCAGCTTTGATCGGTGGATCTTCGCGATTGACGCCGTACGCATCGAGGGTCGCTTCCGATTCACCGGAGAGATCCATAAGCTCGGGCGCGGCCGCTTGCATGCGGAAGGCGAGTTCGTACGACGCGATGCGGCTCGCGATTTCAGGGTCGCCCACGATTTTTGCGCGCAGCCGATCGAGATCGACCAATGCATCCAGGCCGTAGTGCTGCATCTCTGGCGTGATCCCAGCCGGATTGCTCAGGTTCAAAACAGGATCGCCTTGGTTCCGAAACAGAACGCCCTGGAAATTGGACGGCAAAAATCCGCTGCTCCAAAGCGATGTGCCGCCGCTCAAGCCGCGGCCGGCGGTCAACACCACATAGCCAGGCAAATTCTGCGAAGCGCTCCCCAGTCCGTAAACGAGCCACGAACCGAGGCTCGGCCGGCCGAACAACGGCACGCCGCAATTCATCATCAGCTGGCCAGGGTGATGATTGAATTGGTCCGTGTGCATCGACCGAACTAGGGCAATGTCATCCGCGCAAGAACCGATGTGCGGCAGCAAATCGGACAACTCCATCCCGCATTTTCCGTAACGCTGAAACTTGCGCGGGCTGCCCAGCAAACGGGCGGTTTCTTTCTGGATGAACGCGAACCTGACGTTTTGAACCATCGAGTCCGGAAGTTTCTGGCCGTGCAGCTCGTTCAGCTTCGGCTTCGGATCGAACAAATCAATCTGGCTCGGCGCGCCTTCCATGAAAATAAAAATGCAGTTTCGCGCCCGTGGAGCGAAATGGGACGCTTTCGGAGAAAGGAAATTCGTCGGCACAGGCTCGGCCATGAGTTGTTCCGACTTGAACAACGACGCCAAGGCGAGCGTGCCGAGTCCGCTGGCGGCGGTGGCGAAGAAATCGCGCCGGGTGATTTCAATGCGCTGGTCGAGCTCCATTCGTTTTTATTGGCTGATGTGCGCTCCAAGCCCGGACCGCCCGTTTACGCTGCAGGCGAGGCGTTGCAACGGATCTCGTGGTTCATTCATTGCGCCGGTTCTGGTGAATCGCTTGGTCTGCAGCCTAAAGGCCGCGTTCCTATTTCAGCGTCATTCGCGCGTAAAAAATTCTTCCAAGTTCAGCAGCGTGCGAGCGACGAGAACGGTGGCCGCGGCGTTCTCCGAGTGTTCTTTGGCTGCGGCGATTTCCGCTGCCTTTGCCGGATTTAATCGCAGCAGCTCTCGTTGTTGTTTGAAAAGCTTCAGCAGTCGGTCGGTCTCCGCGGTGAGTGGCGGGCGTGTCAGCGCCACTCGAAAGCCGCGCTCGAGTTTTTTCCGCTCATCATTTCCCGGGAACGCTTCTATTGCAGCCGCCAATCCGCGGGCGCAATCGACGAACACGGAATCGTTGAGCAACGTCAGCGCTTGCAGCGGAGTATTCGAGCGCTCCCGCCGGGTGCAGGTTGTGTTTGCGTCGGGCGCGTCAAATTCGACCAGCATTGGATAAGCGACCGTCCGTTGGAAAAAGATATACAAGCCCCGGCGATATTTGTCGGCGCCCGGGCTTTCGGTCCATTTTATCGAATTGGCGTAACCGACCGCTGTGATATCGGCTGGCAAAGGCGGTCGGATGCTCGGTCCGCCGATCGTTCGATTTAACCGGCCGCCGCTTTGAAGCGAGATATCGCGAATGATCTCGGCTTCGAGTCGAAAACGATTTTGCCGCGCGAGCAGCAAATTGTTCGGATCAGCCTCGGCCAGATCAACGCGATGGTTGGAGGATTGCCGGTAGGCCGCAGACAGCACGATTTCGCGGATCAACGCTTTGCGACTCCAGCCCGACCGCGGAAACTCCGTCGCGAGCCAATCGAGCAATTCGGGATGGGAAGGCGGTTCACCGCGCGTCCCGAAATCATTTTCGCTCGCGACCAGGCCGCGACCGAATAATTTGCTCCAGATCCGATTCACCGCCACGCGGCTGGTCAACGGGTTGGCCGGATCAAAAAGCCACCGTGCCAAATGTAAACGGTTTGGGCGCCGTGCCTGCGAGTAAAGCGGCGGCAAGACCGCAGGCGTGCCCGGCTCGACTGGTTCCCCGCGCTGCAGAAAATTTCCGCGCACATGAACGAAGGTCGGCCGGGGCGAGGGGAGTTCGGCCATCGTTTGAACTTTGAAATCGGGAACTTTGGGGCGTTTCTTTTCGAGCGCATTCAACTTCGCGGTGAGATCTGCGGCGTTCGGGACGATCCTCGAGCGCAAAATTTCGAGGGCTTTGCCGCGGTCAGCTTCAGGTTGGCTTTTCGCTTCCGACACCGCGGCTTCCGATGCGCTGGCGAGTTGGTGTTGAAGCTTGGTCTTTTCCGTTTCCCAGACGGCCAGCTCGTTTTGGTGCTCGGCCCACGCTTTCTCGGGAATCGACGGAACATTCGTTTCGTAACTCGAATTAAAAAACGCGTAGAGCTGGTAAAATTCCTTTTGCGTGAACGGATCGTACTTGTGCGAATGGCATTCGGCGCAGCCAAGCGTCAGCCCCAGCCAAACCGTGGCGGTCGTGCTGACGCGGTCCACCACGGCTTTGCAACGGAATTCTTCCTGATCCACGCCTCCTTCGGTATTCGTGAGCGTGTTGCGGTGAAAGCCAGTGGCCGTTTTGTGAGCAAGTGATGGCTCGGGCAGCAGATCTCCCGCGAGTTGTTCGATGGTGAATTCGTCGAACGGCAAATCGCGGTTGATTGCCTCGATCACCCAATCGCGAAATCGATAGGCGTACGGGCGAGGCAGATCTTTCTCGTAACCGTCACTGTCCGCATAGCGGGCGAGATCGAGCCAATGCCGCGCCCAGCGTTCGCCGAAATGAGCCGAGCTGAGCAGGCGATCGACCAGCGCTTCGTAAGCATCGGGCCGGGGATCGCGCGCGAACGCATCTGCTTCTTCCGGCGTCGGCAGCAATCCGATCAAATCGAGGCTCAATCGCCGAACGAGTGTGTATCGGTCCGCCTCGGGTGAAGGCGAGAGGCGAGCTTTTTCGAGCCGGGCCAGAACGAAATAATCGATCGGACTTGTCGGCCACGCGTTGTTCTTTACTTTTGGAATTTCCGGACGCCGCGGGGCTTGGAACGCCCAATGAGATTTTGAAGTGGGGGCCGGCTCGGTGGACAAGAGGGTGAGCCCACTGAGGGCTGCAGCCACGCAAAGTAACAACAGCCCGCTTGGGCGGTTCGGCCTCGAAATGAAATCAATTTTCATCAGCAGCGCTTCCGTTGCGTGGCGGAATCAATTTGGCGTTCGCTGGAAATTCGCGGGCAGCGAAGGTCTAGCTCGCCGGGTTACCCGACATTTTTAGTTCCACCACGCACCGCCTGTCAATCAGGCGAGGCACTGCCATCACTGAAATTCGCGCCGACAGGAGGGCAAGTGAATCGTGGAAGAACGTGGGGTAGGTTCGTTATTTTGGACCGCGTCCGTGCGCGTGTTTGGCCTGCTTGACGCTTCAAAACCGCCGCTTTAGGTTCGGGTTTTTATGAAGCGAGGTGCGCCAAGGAAACTTTGGACTGACGACGAATTGCTCGCGCTTCCAGGCGACGGGCATGATTTCGAACTCATCGACGGCGTCTTGCACGACATGAGCCCTGGCGGACCGCGTCATGGCGCTGTCATTGTCCGGCTGAGCGCGATTCTTTTCCAACATGTCGAAAGGGGCAAGCTCGGCATAGTGTACGACGGCCAAACAGGGTATCGGCTCGACCTGGACAATTGCATCTCTCCCGATGTCTCGTTCGTTTCGAAGGAGCGGATCGCGACACTGGCGCCGGATCCAGATAAATTTCTCATGGGCGCACCTGATTTTGCGGTCGAAGTCCTTTCACCCAGCGACTCCTGGCGTCAGGTGGAAAGAAAAATTGAGTTGTTCCTGCGGTTCGGAACCCGGCTAGCCTGGATCATCGACCCGAAACGGAGCCGCGCTCGGGTTTATTCGAGCATGGGAGAATGTCGGGAGTTCACCGGCGAGTTCGAGTTGACCGGCGAGCCAGTTCTGCCCGGATTCAAAATTTCTTCAGCCGAGATTTTCGGGCGGTGATTTGGCGGTTTTTCCGCTGCGAGTCGATTTCGTTCAGCTCTACTCGGTGTTATCAGGTCGTCGTTCCATAATGGCGGCAGCCCCATCATCGCGGGTTCACCAATCCACTACCGACCCATCGTCCGCGTAAGTCTCGGCGTTGCGCCAGTCGTGGCCGATTTTTCCAGCGAGCTGATTTTCATCCAACTCGATTCCCAAGCCCGGTCCGGTTGGAATCGGGATGTGGCCATTCTCCACTTGGAACGGTTTTTTGATGTAGCCATCGCCCAGGCTGACTTGTTCCTGCGCCAGGAAATTCGGAATCGATGCGGCCAGTTGAATTCCGGCTGCGAGTGAAATGGGCCCGAGCGGATTGTGCGGCGCGACCGCGGCGTAATATGCTTCCGCCATTCCCGCAATCAGACGCGCTTCCAGAATTCCACCCGCGTGACAGAGGTCCGGCTGCAGAATCACGGCCGCTTTTTTCTCCAGAATTTCGCGAAAGCCCCATTTCGTGAAAATGCGTTCTCCCGTGGCGATTGGCAGGTGCGTGCCGCGCGCAATCTCAGTCATCATATCGACGTTTTGGCATTGGACCGGTTCTTCGACAAACATAGGCTGATACGGTTCGAGCGCTTTGATCAGCAGCTTCGCGTTTTCCGGACTAATGGCCCCGTGAAAATCAATTCCGATATCGGCCTTTTTGCCGCCGGCTTGGCGCAGCGCTGCGAATGCCGCGGCGGCTTCGTCGACGAATTCCTGCGAAGCGATCACTCCCGACTTGGTCGCGTTTTTGATCCCCGTCTTGAAGGCCGTGAAGCCCTGCGCCTGTTTTTGTTTGAGCATCTGCGGACTCAGACCGACGTGGGCATAGACGCGGACCTTTTCGCGGGTCGGACCTCCGAGCAATTCGTAGATCGGAACGCCGAGGGCTTTGCCTTTGATGTCCCAGAGCGCCTGTTCGATGCCGCTGAGCGCGCTCGTCAGAATTGGGCCGCCTCGATAGAACGCGTGCCGGTAAATGGCTTGCCAGTGATGAACCACCCGGCGCGGATCCTGGCCGACGAGATACGGCTCGATTTCCGCCACCGCAGCGGCGCAGGTTTTCGCCCGCCCTTCCGTGATTGGCTCGCCTAAACCGACGAGGCCGGCGTCGGTGTGAATTTTCAGGAACAGCCAGCGCGGTTTGACCAAAAATGTTTCCAGCTTCGTGATCCGGAGTTTTCCTTTGTAACCGTCTGGCCGCCGGTCGGTGGCAGCCGCTCCTGGGTATGGCTCGGACTTTTCAGCCGCGCCAGCAAACCGCGCGCTGCTGGTCAGGGCGAGTCCGCCAAATAATTGTTTGATGAAATCGCGCCGGCGTCGTGAAAAAAATCGATCTTCAATGGCTTGCATAATTATCCTTTAAATTCGGGGAATTGGTGGAGCGATTCTGCGCGGAGTCGCCAAGCGCCAGCAACTGGAAAATGAAATGCATCGAAGTGGGGCAGGAATGTTGGTGAGCGCAAGGTGCATGCTCGTTGTCGGCTCGTCAGTAGCCTCGCCCCACCGGATGATCTTTGGTGAAGCAAAGCAGTGGAGGTGGGGCGAGCGTACTCGCGAGCCGCAAAGCCATGCTACCGAGCTACGCGCCGAGCCCCGCCATCAGCCGCATGAGCGCAGGCTGCGAAAACTTTTCGTGCGAGAGTTCTCCCGCGATTGCTCCCTGGCGAAAAACTAAAATTCGCCGGCTCAAACTCATGATCTCGGGCAGCTCCGAGGAAATCAGCAGAATCCCCAATCCGCGGCACGCTAACTCATCGAGCAAATGATGGATTTCCGCTTTGGCTCCGACGTCGATGCCGCGGGTCGGTTCGTCCACAATGAGCACTTCACATTGGCGGGCCAGCCATTTGGTCAGGGCAATTTTCTGCTGGTTGCCTCCGGACAGCCCGGCGATCGGCGCTTCCAACGACGGTGTTTTGACCCGGAGCTGCTCAGCGTATTTTTCCACCAATTCATTTTCCCGCCGGCGTTGAACGAAACCAAATCGCGTCAATTGCCGCAGGCTCGCCAAGGACCCATTTTCACGGCAATTCATTGTCAAGATCAGGCCCTGGCGTTTCCGGTCTTCCGGCACTAATCCAATGCCAAAACCCAAAGCAGCTGCCACCGATCCAATCCGGAGTTCTTGGCCGCGAAAAAAAATCCGGCCGCTCGTCTCCGGATCGAGACCGAAGATCGCTTGCGCTGTCTCGCTGCGGCCCGCGCCGACTAACCCGGCAAACCCGACGACTTCACCGGCCCGCAACGTGAAGTGGATATCGTGAAACCGCGGAGCGGACGTGAGGTCTTCAACGCGGAGCAATTCATCGCCAAGCGGCTGTTCCAGATATCTGGGCACAAAACCGATCAGATCACGGCCGATCATTTGGTGAACGACGCGATCGGAATTTGTTTCGGCAATTCTTTCCGTGGCAACGTGGCGGCCATCCCGCAACACCGTCAGGGCATCGCACAACTGGAATATTTCTTCCATCCGATGCGACACGTAAATCACGGTAATGCCGCGCTGCTTGAGTTTGGCCAGCAGCTCAAAAAGATTTTCGCTCTCACGAACGGAGAGCGAACTGGTCGGTTCATCCATGACGATGACTTTTGCGCTCGTGCCGAGCGCGGCGGCAATTTGAACGAGCTGCTCCTGGCCGGTGGACAGCCGCTCAATCCGATCTTCCGTGTCAATGTCCGCCCCGATTTCGGCCAGCATGCTGGACGCGCGAGTTTGTAATCGAGCGCGATCGACCCAGCCAGCGCGGCGTGGAAAATCCCCGAGGCAGAGATTCTCGGCGACGGTGAGGTTAGGGCAGAACGCGAGTTCCTGATGCACCATGGCAATGCCAAGGCGGCGCGCGGTTAACGGATCGCTCGGATTAATGAGTTTCCCATCCAACCGAATCTCCCCTGAATCCGGGGCATAAACGCCGGCGAGGATTTTGCCCATGGTGCTTTTGCCAGCGCCGTTCTCGCCAATCAAAGCGTGGCAGCTGCCGCGCTCGATTTCAAAGCTGACGTTGTCGAGCGCCAACACGCCAGGAAAACGCTTCGTGATGTTCTGGAATGAAAGGAAAGACAAGGTCAGTGCGTCAGTAGTCGGTGCGTCGGTGCGTCGGTGCGTCGGTGCGTCGGTGCGTCGGTGCGTCGGTGCGTCGGGGCGTCGGGGCGTCGGTGCGTCGCGGCGTTGGG
>ORJL010477022.1_pt1 | contig 46382 bp, 55 predicted proteins | sample 1779941 | NCBI WGS metagenome assembly ORJL01 (sample SAMEA104232317, study PRJEB22302) | groundwater metagenome | biome: forest; feature: aquifer; material: groundwater | place: USA | collected 2011-08-07 | depth 5.8 m | reverse complement strand
GACTCTCAACAGCGGTTGGATCCTCTTAGTGCAAGGCACCTGCGAGGCTTTGACTCTATTTTCATGATTATTCAAAGTCCTCAATACATTTATTCTTTAAAAAATGAGTTTTCGCGCTACGCAGTTTCAAGAGAAACCAGACCACTGCAAGTCAGAAACCTGACAGACTGCTGGCTCATGCTGTCGCTTGGGTCTGGTTTCTAAGAATGCAAATATTCTGGATGAGATTATCACTCCAAAACCGTCAATCAAAGACCGGACGGAATATTTGCATTAAACAGAGTTCGTTTAGCCTTGCACAGCGAACATATTGCTTGTTTTTCGCATGCGAATAGTGCAAGGCGGATAGATTACTTTTTCTGCTAAAGAATATATTTGACTATTCCCTTTAGCTCATACCTTCTTTGCCACACTCACTCTTGCCAGTAGTGCTTCTAATTGTATAAATTCATCACTTCCTTCTACCATTCTAAATTCTATCTCACCACAGCTATCTACAAGATTTGCCGCAGTCCTACCATCTAAATCAAGATTCCAGATTTCTTTTTGCATTCCCTTGATTATGTCCAATCCTGATAAGCCAAATCTGTGCATGGTCTCAGTCAACTTATTTCTTGCTTTGATAAAGTCGCCTGTAAGCGCAAGCTGCAATAATTCTCTTACTTCTTGTGGTCGTGCACTGCTTGCCATGCTGTATACGGTTTCTTCAGTGATAGTGTCTGTGATTGCTGCACAGCTTTGAAGTATGTTTTCAACACGTCTGCAATCCCCTTCGCTTACTAAAATAAGTGCTTGTTTTGCTTTTTCATCAATTTTTAGTTTTTCCTGGGCTGCAACATGATTAATCAATAAAAGAACATGCTCTGCCGCCAATGGCTTGAATTTAAAGACCGCACATCTTGACTGTATTGGGTCAAGTATTTTTGAAGCATAATTCGCAGACAAAATAAATCTACAAGTTTGTACATAGTTTTCCATAGTACGACGCAAAGCTTGCTGTGCTTCACGCGTAAGCGCATCACATTCATCTAAATAAATTATTTTAAAAGGCACTGTTCCAATAGCGCGTGTTCTTGCAAAATCTTTCACTGTGTTGCGCACAACATCAATTCCTCTATCATCTGATGCGTTTAGCTCAAGAAAGTTTTCTCTCCAGTTATCGCCAAATAATTTGCGTGCAATCACAAGCGACAAACTTGTTTTACCAACACCAGCAGGTCCTGTAAATAAAAGATGAGGCATTGATTTTTGTTCAACAAATGCCTTAACCTTACGTACCACCTCATCTTGCCCTTTAATATCTGCAAAATCTTTAGGTCTATATTTTTCTGTCCATATATCGCTCATAAAAGCACTTCGCGTCTATGTGTTTAAAAATGTTTGTTGAAAAAAAGGACATTTTACTTCTGTTTTTTTCAAAATATCAAAAGAGGATAAAAGAAATGTCCATATACCAAATTTAGCTTGATTTTCCGCAAAAGGAGTCTATATCACTAAATCTTCTTCACTAATAACCAAATAGTCGCCCATGGCAATAACTGAAGAAAAAGGAATAAGAATATTGCCTTCTTTTGTGCGTTCTAATTCCATTTTTTCCATGTAGGGTGTTGGACTTTTGAGGACTAAATGTATGAGTTCTCCTGATTTTGTTTCAAAGACTATATCACCGACTTCACCAAAGCGTCTGCCGCTTTTGCTTACAACAACTTTTCCTATTAATTGTTTTGAGAATTTTCGGTCAGCATCTTCAGGCATATATTCACCTTTTAACCCGCCACGTGTAGCTCTTTTTAAACATTTCGCTTTACTGTTGTATATTATGCATTGTCTTAGCTGTTGAAATTGTCTTAGCTTATTAGAAATGCAGTTCCAGCTTGGTTTGAACAAAAGTGAAAACCTACGAACCACAGTGAATATGAACCCAATTTGTAATCAATCAAAAAGTTTATTAATACACGAATTTCAGAAAAAATATGACTTTGCCTGAATTAAGTGAACGAAGCGTATTGTATGTTTTTATTCTTGTTTTTTTTGTGTTGCTTTCAGGTTTTCTTGTAAGAACAAGTGTAATGGGCTATGGCGTTGGTTCTGGAGGAAATTGGTATTATGCATGGCTCACTTCTCTCGTAATTGATAATGATATTGATTTTTCTAATCAAGCAACTCAGAACCCTTATCTTACATTAAATAGTAGTAAGAAGTATTTTTATGAAAGATTTGCAGAACCAGGTCTTACTCCGACTGGAAGGCAGGGTAATGGTACGGCTATTGGCACGGCTTTGCTTTGGATGCCCTTTTTTATTTTAGCACACGGATTAGTGCTTTTGTTGAATTTTTTTGGCGCAGGATTTGCAATTAATGGTTATTCTATTATACATCAAGTAATCACACTTACAGGCTCTATTCTTTATGCAACAATTGGTATGTTTATTACTTATAAAATAGCACGCAAATATTTTCATCCCACAATATCACTTATTGCTGTTCTTAGCATTTTGTTTGGTTTTGCAACAATTCAATATGTTATGATTGAGCCTTCAATTAGTCATGCTATGACTATTTTTACTGTTTCTTGTTTTTTGGGATTTTTAGTAACTCAAGAGCAAGATAGATCATGCAAAAAATGGGCTTTGGCAGGGCTTCTTGGTGGCATAATGATGTTGACTCGGTGGCAAGAAGGTTTTTTCATGATAGTTCCCTTGATTTATTGGCTTAGAGATTTTTGGAGTTTTAAACAAGAACGACTAACACTTATTTTAAAGGGATTTATATTTGTTATTTGCCTATTAATAATATTTATCCCTCAATTTATTGGATGGAAAGTTCTTTTTGGCGGTTTTCTTAGTTTGCCCCCAGAATCAAAAAAGATTATGGACTTTGCCAATCCGCTCTTGTTTAAATATCTTTTTTCATTTCAACACAGTCTTTTGATTAGCACTCCGATTATTCTCATCTCATTGTTAGGTATCCCTGCATTATATAGAAAGAACAGATTGTTTTGTGTTGCATTAATGATAACATTTTTGCTTTTTATTTACGTAAATAGTTCTCTTCAAGAATTAGGCGGTAATTCTTTTGGTGCGCGAAGAATGATAGATCATTTTTTTGTGTTCAGTATTTTTCTTGCAGGATTTCTTGATAGTATTAGTGAAAAACCTTGGTTTAAGATAGTGTTGAGTGGCATTGGTATTCTTGTAGTGTTCAATCTTTTTTATATGATTGAATACGATCTTAATCTTGTTCATCGTGTAAAAGAAGTGCTTCCTTGGGAAGTTATAAAAAATATTCCAAAAATTCTTCCAACGCTTTTTTAGTAGCTATTTCTTCGGAGAACACAACGCAACATATCGTAATGGAACAAAAAAGAATGGCACTGGTTTAGTCAAACGTATAGAAAAGTTTTTAAGTGCAAGATGCTTAAATAATTTAAGACTGAACTCAGTAACATGCCATTCATCTTCCATGTGTTCTGGAATTCCTTTAAGTATGATCTTGTACAATCCGATTTTTTTAACAAATTGTTTGCAAATATTGATCATTGCTTCATTTGGAAAAGTAAAAATAACTCTTGCATCAGGTTTTGAAATACGGTATATTTCATCAAAAATCTTTTCTGGATTTGCAACGTGCTCAATAACTTCTGAACAATAAACTACATCAAAATAATTATCCGGAAAATTCGTGTGTTCTCCTGGTTGAACTGATAGGTGTTTTATATTGAGTTTATTTTTTAGTTTTTGTTTTGCCCAAGTAATTGCTGTTTTTGAAAAATCTATGCCATAAAGTTCTCCTTTTGAGATAATATTCATAATATATCCAGAACCACATCCTACTTCGAGAACTTTATCTTTTTCAGCAATTCTACAATACTTCAGCAAGTATTTAATGCGTTGTTGTTCAATAAAGCGCAATAAAGGATTTGGATGAGTGAAGCAACGCTCATTTGTATGTTTTTTGAACATTGCTTCATTCCATTCTTTAAACTCTCTTTCAGATGAAAAAAAGCGTTCCATGATTAATTGTTACCCTAAACTATTTAAAAGGCTTGTGTTTTGAAAAGAATAATTTCTGGGTTTTGTTTATCAGGTCAGAATGGCAAGTACACTTAAAATGCTGTGTTGCATAACTCTCATTTTTTATGAAGCTGAATATTTCATCCGCTTCAACCATTTCTAATTTGAGATCAACAAGAAATTCCTCATCTATCTTTTCGCAATGTTTTCCAACTTTTTCTGCAACTCTATAAATTGAGTTTAACGCGTGTTTTGTTACTCGCGCAATACCTCTAAAACTGTTCTTTTCAACGAAATGATTACAAATATTTATATCTTTCGTTTCAGAAGTCACTCTCAGTTTTGGGCATACCAGAAGATAAAAAAATACGGCGAAACATAACAAAAACAACAACAGAATTAGGAGAGACTAATTATGCAACACAGCACACTTAAAATGAAGAACCCGACCGCACTAATACCTGAAGCAATGATGAACGTAGGATAGACAAGGAGATTTTTCCATAGTTTAAAAAGGAGAAAGTTCTTTAGAAGATTAGTTCCTAAGCTATTTAAAGGACCATAATAAAGGAACAATTATGGGAACCACACTAGGTGTATTGAATGAAACTTGAAGGAATAAGTATCATTTTGCTTTCATACAACGAACGCGAAAATCTTGCCATAGTGGTAAAAAATGCCATTATAGAAGGGAATGTGATCGCAAAGAAGCACGAAATAATCATCGTACAGTATGCAGGATCAACTGATGGTTCGATCAATGAAGCTGAACGTCTGGCGAAAACACACAAGAATGTGAAGGTGGTGTTACAACCTAAAGAGGATAGAGGATACGGTATGGCGCTGCGGTTGGGTGTCGAGCAATCCACAATGCAATGGATATTCTATACGGATTCCGACGGACAGTTTGATTTCAGTGAATTGCGAAAAATCGTAGATTTAACTAAACGATTCGCATTTATAACGGGACATCGAAAGATGCGAAAGGATCCATTCGGCCGTCTGCTTGCTGCAACAGTGTATAACCTAATGATGCGCATCGCATTTGGAATCCATGTTAAGGACATTGATTGTGCGTTCAAGTTAATCAGGAGTGACATGTTGAAGTCGTTTCCGATGAAATCACGCACTGGAATGTATGTAACTGAGATGCTAACTTGGACGCGAGAACGTGGCGTGCAAGTTGCTGATGTACCAGTAACGCATCTACCACGTTTGAGTGGAGAGGCGACGTTCCAGAATAAACTCGCATTACCAAAATGGAGTGTCGTGCGCGATTTGTTGCGCGAAATGATGGACTTGCGTGCGAGGGTACGTGCGGACCGGAAAACTAGAAATTCAAAATGAAATATCTTATAACAGGTGGCGCAGGATTTATCGGAAGTGCTTTAGTAGATAGGATAGTGCATGACGCAGAATCCACAAAAGAAACATATGAAATCATAGTGTTCGACAATTTCTCATTAGGACGAAGAAGCAACCTATCATTACAAACGCATAATCCTCATGTTCGTGTTATTGAAGCAGATTTACGCGATTTCCATCTGATCAATGCAGTGATGGCAGGAGTTGATGCGGTGTTTCATCTAGCAGCGAATTCAGATATCAAAGAGAGTCCAAAGAATCCCAGAATTGATTTTGAACAGGGCGCGGTTGCAACGCTAAATGTGCTAGAAGCCATGCGATTGAATAGTGTGAAAGCAATTGTATTTGCATCGAGCTCAGCAATTTATGGCGAGACAACGAAGTTTCCGCTGAATGAGAATCACGGACCTTTGTTACCTATTTCTTTCTATGGTGCGTCGAAGTTATATGGTGAGGGATTGATACGTGCTTATGTTGAGAATCACGGGTTCTGTGCATGGGTCGCACGGTTTGGTAATGTTTTGGGCGCGCGCGGAACGCACGGTATTATATATGATTTTTATAATAAGTTGTTGCGAGATCAAAATGAGTTGGAAGTCTTAGGGAACGGAACACAGGCTAAGCCATACTCGGAAGTGAAAGATCTAGTCGACGGCATAGTATTCCTATGGAAGAATGCAAAAGATCGTTTCAATTTTTATCAAATCGGTTGTGATTCTTTCACTACTGTTACAAAGATCGCAGAAATTATGCTAGAAGAAATGGGGTTGATAGAGAAGACACGTATTAGGTACACTGGGGGCGATCGTGGATGGGTAGGGGATGTACCACAGGTCCGTTATGACGTTGGAAAAATCAATCAACTTGGGTGGACGTCCCGGCATACATCAGATGAAGCAGTACGAGTAGCTATCAGGGAATTCTTGGCTGAAAAAGGACAAAAGGTGCTAGTAAGATGAAATGTGTCATTATTTGCGGGGGGAAAGCAACACGAATGGGTACTTCTTGCGCAGATGTGCCGAAAGCCTTGACGTTGATAAATGGAAAACCATTGTTACATTACCAATTAGCGCATATGAAAACACAGGGAATTACTGATATTGTTATCTGTGCAGGTTATCTTGCAAAGCATATTCAGCAATATTGTGGCGATGGTTCGCAGTGGGATGTGAAGATAACTTATTCTATTGAGAGTATCCCATTGGGAACTGCCGGAGCAGTGAAGCTTGCCGAAGTGTTACTCCTTGATGAGACTTTTCTTGTGGTGTACGGAGACCTAATGATCAATATTGATATCCATCGGTTGATATCGTTCCATCATAAGCATGGTGGTGTAGGCACGATTGTAGTGCACCCAAATGATCATCCGTTTGATTCAGACCTCGTTGAACATAATGCTGAGAAACAGATCACGAAATTCACGTTAAAGCCACATTCACAAGAAAAGATTGCGCGTAATATAACGAGCGCGGCGATGTACTTATTGGAACCGACTGTGCTCTCGATGATACCACAAAATGTGAACTGCGATTTTGTTCATGATATTTTTCCAAAGTTAGTGAAGAAGAAAATGCAACTGTATGCCTATAATACTTCCGAATACCTGAAAGATATGGGAACGAGTGAACGGTTGGCACAAGTTGCACATGATGTAGCAATCGGGAAAGTAGAGAGAATGACTTTGCGCATTCCACGAAAAGCCATTTTCTTAGATAGGGATGGCGTCCTGGTAGAATACCAAGACTTGATCACACATCACAAAGAACTATTATTGCTTCCCGGTGTAACAGATGCTATCAAAGTTATCAATAAATCAGAATATCTGGCAATCGTGGTGACGAATCAGCCTTCGATAGCAAAAGGAATGTGCACAGAAGCAAACATTGAGAAACAACACGCAAAGCTGGATACGCTACTGGGACGAGCTGGAGTGAAGCTAGACGCGATCTATCATTGTCCGCATCATCCAGAGAAAGGTTTTCAGGGGGAAAACAAAGCATTCAAGATTGCATGCGAATGCAGGAAACCTGCACCAGGAATGCTCCTAAATGCCGCTAAGGAGTTTAATTTGGACCTATCAGGCTCATTCATAATTGGCGACAGCACGGTTGATATAGCAGCAGGAAAAGCAGCAGGTGTACGTTCTCTTGGTGTACAGACTGGATGGGGATTAAATGATGGAAAAATTGCAATCACGCCAGAACGCATGTTTCAGAACGTCTACGAAGCGGTGAAATGGATAGTACAAGGTGAGAACTAATGATAACTTCGAGAACCCCATTTAGAATCAGTTTTGTCGGCGGGGGCTCTGATCTTCCATCGTTTTATCGGAAGAAAGCAGGAGCTGTGTTGAGCACTACAATAAACAAATTCATGTATATTCATGCGCATCCCTATTACGATCGCGAAAAAGTGTTGTTGAAGTATTCAGAGACTGAATATGTGGATAACGTTCAAGATATTAAGCATCGGGTATTTCGAGAATGCCTGAAAGAATTTGGGTTGAAAGGGATTTCTTTGGTTTCTGATGCAGATATACCAAGCAAGACTGGTTTAGGATCGTCATCATCATTTACAGTTGGACTTTTGCATGTATTGTACGCATACACAAATAAATTAGCTACTAAAGAGAAGCTAGCATCCGAAGCTGCGCGTATTGAAATGGTACGTTTGAATGAGATGCTAGGCAAGCAAGATCATTATGCTGCAGCATACGGCGGGATGAACATGATTGAATTTTTTCCTGATGAACGAGTGTGCGTGACACCATTGTACATTAAAAATGATGTTTACGATGCACTAGAGAAGAGCTTACTACTTTTTTATACGGGTGATGTGCGGGATTCATATAATATCTTGCGAGAACATGCCAAGCAGCATACAATTGATGAGAAATTCAATGAACAATGTCGTATGGTTGATATGGTATGGAAATTCAGAGATGCTCTGTCCGAAGGAAAGCTTGATCGTATAGGACCATTATTGGATGAAGGATGGCAACTGAAACAAAAATTAGTAAATTCAATTAGCAATACTGTTGTGAATGATTACTATAAGAGAGGTATAGCCGCAGGTGCTCTGGGAGGGAAATTGTTAGGTGCAGGTGGAGGTGGTTTCTTACTATTCTATTGTCCACCTGAACGTCAGGACGCTGTCCGTCGTGAATTCTCTGATCTCTGGGAGCTCCAATTCAAATTTGAGAAAGAAGGCTCAAAAATCGTTTATATTGAACAGGGAGGGATAAATGTCGGATTTTTCAGGTGAGATCGCAAGATATCAAAAAGAATTATCAGATTTGATAATAGGAGTACAGACTAAGAATATTCAATTATTGATAGAGGAATTGATCAAATCATATGAGATTGGAGCCCGCGTGTATATTTTTGGTAATGGTGGAAGTGGCGCCACAGCATCTCATATGGCACAGGATTGGAATAAAGGGACAAAGCTATGCTTAGCTCGCGAGAATGGAAGACGCCTCAAGGTCATCTGTTTAAATAATAACGTTCCAGAGATGCTAGCGTATGGGAATGATGTTGGTTTTGAAGACATTTTTCTAGGTCAGCTAGATACGCATCTGGATGCGCAGGATCTCGTCATTCCAATAAGTGGAAGTGGAAACAGCAAGAACATTGTGAAAGCTGTGGAGTATGCAAATGTGCGCGGCGCGCGGACATTTGGTTTGTGCGGAGCGTACAACAAATCAAATCTACTTGACGGCGGATTATTGCAGTCACAAGCAAAAAATTCATTGCACGTTCGATCGGCAGATATGCAGCACATTGAAGATGTACATCACGCGATGTGTCATTTGGCTTTGCAAGCGATATGCGAGTATTTGAAACAACCGATTTCAAGATGTGTATCGCAGGAGACACCAGCCAACAAACAAAGGTAAATATGTATTGTTCCTGAGATACTGTTTATTAGATGAACGATACAAATACAGTGGCATCTCTTCTTCTTTCGGGGTGAAATGATGCCCAAAAATGAATCTCCCAATCGGGGCAGAGCCCCGGGGGTAAAGAAAAAAAACTCGTTTCTCTTATAAAGGGATGAAAACAGAACATTTTAATAGTAGTTGTTGTTTACCTCAATTAGATGTCAAAAGCCTTACTTTGTAGCTAAGTGATAACAAATTTTCTGCAATAAGGATGACCACCGAAAAAAAAAGGGGGAGGTTGGCGATGATTGTCAAGGAAGAGTTATTGTCAAAATTAAGAAGATTTTTTGCATTGAACTTGTATGAGGTAAAGATTTGGACTGGTTTGTTGTCTCGTGGTGTTGCGACTGCTGGTGAGTTGAGTGATATTGCTAATGTGCCTAGAAGTCGCAGCTATGATGTTCTTGAAAGTCTTGAACGCAAAGGATTTGTAATCATGAAATTAGGAAAACCAATCAAATACATCGCAGTACCACCAACAGAAGTAGTAGAAAGAGTAAAAAAGAATATGAAACAAGAATCTGAAGAGCGTGTAAAACGTTTGGAAGACTTAAAAACAAGTGATGTACTTCAAGAACTTACAAGTCTGCATACACAAGGTGTTGAACTCATTGAGCCTTCTGATCTAAGCGGTAGTTTACGTGGCAGGCATAATTTGTACTCACATCTTGAGCTAACAGTGCGCAATGCTAATAAAAGCGTGACTATACTAACAACTCCGCAGGAATTTTTGCGCAAGGTTGAAGGATTAAAACCTGTATTTGAAAAGCTTAAGAAAAAAGGTGTTAAAATTCGCATTGCAGCACCTATTAATACAAAAGAAGCACGTGACGCAATGAATGAAATTAGCAGCATGGCAGAAGTGCGCCATACTGATAGCAAAGGCAGATTTTGTATTGTGGACGGAAAAGAAATTGTTTTTATGGTGCTTGACGACCAAGAAGTGCATCCCACATATGACGTAGGTATCTGGGTGAACACACCTTTTTTCGCCAGCACATTAGAAAACCTGTTTGATCATGCCTGGAAGACTATGAAACCAGTGAAGTAATAAAATATGATTGATATTAAAAAAATTAGCGCATCCCTGCATGTGTTAGAAAGAAAAATTCTTCCTCTTACAGTAAATTGTAAAGAAGTTACTCAGATTATAAAATCCTCGGGATTAAAAAATATTGAAGTAACACGTGCATTACAATGGCTGGAGAACAAAAAGCTTGTTGAGTTAAAAACTCAAGAGAGAACAGTTATTAATCTTGACAAGAATGGAACAGTATACGCAAGCTCTGGACTGCCTGAAAAGAAATTTTTACATGCATTAGGAGATAAAGAATTAACCTTGTCCCAAGTTGAAAAAAAATCAGGCATTGTCCATGATGAACTAAATATTTGTCTTGGCGTGCTGCAGCGCAAGGCAGCTATTATTCTTTCAAAAGACCGTGAATTACGAGTAAAGTGCACTGCACAAGGAACAAAACTTTTGTTGCAGCAGCTGCCTGAAGAATTATTTTTGCAAAAAAAGTTTCCTTTAGCTATTGATTCGTTGAGCCCTAGTGAAACGCAAGTATATGATTCTTTGAAAAAACGGCGTGCAATAGTAAAAACTGGTGTTGAGAAGGTTATGCGTGTTTCAATAACCCAACTAGGTGTTCAGCTTGTACAAACAGGCCTTACTGATGAAAACGTGATTGATAGGCTAACACCTGAATTATTGAAAACTGGCGAGTGGAAAAAGAAGCCAATGCGACGCTATGATGTAACTGCAGACGTTCCTAAGACATGGGGCGGTACATTGCAGCCATACAAACAGTTTTTAGAGGATACTAGGGAGAAGTTTTTGAGCCTTGGATTCACTGAATCAACAGGCCCTATTATTGAGCAGGAATTTTGGAATATGGACGCTTTATTCATGCCTCAATTTCATTCTGCAAGAGATATACAGGATGCATATTTTATTAAAGAACCTGCATACACTAAAATAAATCCTGCATTAATTAAACGAGTCCGTGCAGCCCACGAAAATGGAGCAGGCACTGGCAGTCTTGGCTGGAGATACTTGTTTGATGAGCAACGAACCCAGCGTAATGTATTGAGATCACATGATACAGCTGTTTCTCCACATACACTAAGCGCTCCTGATATAAAAATTCCTGGCAAGTATTTTCAAATATGCCGTTGTTTTAGGCACGACGTGATTGATGCCACTCACCTTGCTGATTTTGATCAAGTGGGTGGCTTTGTGATTGAAGAAGGATTGACTATACAGCACTTATTTGGATTGTTGCGTATGTTTGCAAAAGAATTTGCAGGTATTGATGAAATAAAAATCGTACCTAGTTATTTTCCTTTTACTGAACCGAGCTGTGAACTTCATGCAAAACACCCGCAATTAGGCTGGATTGAACTTGCAGGTGCAGGATTATTCAGACCAGAAATGGTTAAGCCTCTTGTAGGAAGAGATATTTCTATTATTGCGTGGGGTATTGGTATTTCTCGTCTTGCTATGTTTTCCTTGAAAATTAATGATATTAGACAATTATTCAGTCATGATCTAGAATACTTGCGCAATGCACCAGTGGAGAACTAATGCCAACAATTACTTGCTCACTAAAAGATTTGCAGAATTTAGTGCGTCGCCAGCTTCCTGAATCAAAACTGAGAGAACTGCTACAAAGTGCTAAAGCAGAACTTGAACAAATTCATGGTGATGAATTAAGTATTAGCTGTGGCGATACAAATCTTCCATATCTTTGGTCTGTTGAAGGGCTTGCAAGATTTTTGCGAGGTATACTTGGGGTACAAGTTGGAATTGCTGAAGTAAAGACTGAAAAACAGCAGTACAACGTATTGGTTGATTCAAGTGTAAGTGTTGTTCGTCCATATATTGCGTGTTTTGTTGCCAAAGGTCCTGCGCTTACAGAAGAATTGCTGATACAGCTTATTCAACTTCAGGAAAAATTGTCAGAAAATTTTGGAAGAAAACGAAGCAAAGTTTCAATAGGTTTGTATCCTTGTGCAAAAATTCAGTTTCCTGTACTCTACAAAGCAATTGATCCTGAGAGTGTAAAGTTCATTCCTTTAGAAGGACGTGCAGAACAAACAGCATCGCAGATTTTGAAAACACACCCTAAAGGCGTGCAATACAGACATATTTTAGCAAATGCAAAGCGCTATCCTATGCTTATGGATTCTGCAAAACAAGTACTATCATTTCCACCTATTATTAATTCAGCAAATACTGGAAAACTTGAGCCAGGTGTTACTGAAATATTTTTTGATGCCACAGGAACTGATCAAGCAAGTGTTGAATTGGTTGCAAGCATAGTTGCAAATGCATTAGCTGACAGAAAGTATAAGATTTACTCTTGTATTATTAAGTATGGTCGTCAAACAGTAGTGTGTCCTGAAACAAAAGCATGGAAGTGGAGATTTAATGAAAAAAATGTTGAAAAAATATTAGGCATACAACTTTCAAAAAAAACAATTCAGGAACTATTACAAAAAGCAGGCTATGACTATAAACCTCCTTTTGTTTTTGTGCCATCATATAGAAAAGATATTTTGCATGATGTTGATATTATTGAAGATATTATAATTATGTATGGATATACACAAATCACTTCTAAGCCATTAACTAAATTAACTATTGGAAAACTATTAAAAGACAGAAAATTGTTAAATAATACTCGTTTGATTCTTGCAGGACTTGGATTTCAAGAATGCATGAACGCTATGCTTTCTAACAAAGAATTACTTAGTGATAAAATGCAATTACCTAACAAAACAATTGTAGAACTTGAAAATCCTGTAAGTGGCTTATATGCTGTGCTAAGAAGCTGGCTGACTCCTTTGTTATTGGATGTGTTAAGTAAGAATAAACATGTTGGATTTCCTCAGCGAGTATTTGAACAAGGACTTATTGTTCGCAAAGAAATTGGTATTGTTGAAGAAAATCATGTTGCAGGTGTTGTGTCGCATGCTTCAACAGATTATACAGAGATTCGTAAAGATATTGATTTTTTCCTGCGAAAACTAAACGTATCATATACTCTTGTTGAAGAGGATTATGTATGGTGTATTTCTGGGAGATCTGCAAAAATTATGATAAATAGTGTTGAATGCGGGCTGCTTGGTGAAGTGCATCCTGAAGTTCTGAGACGTTTTGGAATTGAAAATCCTGTATCCTGCTTTGAGATTAATCTATCAAAAATTAGTTACTGATTTGTTATATAGTAAATGACACAAATTTTTAGACATTACTGTGTCATTTACTATTACGAACGGACAGCTATTGTATAATTATTTTTGTCCGTGAGTATAGTTCAAAAAAAGAAGATTGTTTTTTCATAAAAAATGCAGTAATAATAATCATATGAACAACAAGCTTTAAATAGACTTCGTGCCTTTTTGGGGGTGACAGCGGGTGTTGGGGGAGTTCATATGATTGTGCAAAAACAAATGTTAAGCAAGCTCAAAGATTTTGGATTAAATAGTTATGAAGCAAAACTTTGGACTGGTTTGTTGTCTCGTGGTGTTGCGACTGCTGGTGAGTTGAGTGATATTGCTAATGTGCCTAGAAGCCGTAGCTATGATGTTCTTGAAAGTCTTGAACGCAAAGGATTTGTAATCATGAAATTAGGAAAACCAATCAAATACATCGCAGTACCACCAACAGAAGTAGTAGAAAGAGTAAAAAAACACGTGCAAGAAGAAGCTGATGGTCAGCGTCAATTGCTTGAAGAGTTACGCGGAAGTGATGTGCTTCAAGAGCTTAGTCTGCTTCATAAGCAGGGTGTTGAACTTGTTGATCCTTTAGAACTAACTGGTGTTGTAAAAGGCAGACAAAACTTGTATCACCAGCTTGCAAGCATAATGAAAGATGCTAAAAAGTCTGTGCTAATTATGACAAGTGAAGAAGGAGCATTGCGTAAAGTAGATATGCTGAAAAGTTCATTGCAAAAAGCTAAAGATAATGGAGCTAAAGTGCGTATTCTTGCTCCTTTAAAAAATCAAGCAAGTATGCAAAAAGCTTTGGGTTCATTTGTTCAGATAAAACATGCTGAAGGTCCTGTAGGAAGGTTTTGTGTTGTTGATGGCAAACAAGTTATTCTCATGCCAACAAATGATGCTGACACTCATGCAAACTATGATTTTGGTGTCTGGGTAAACACACCTGGTTTTGGCGCTGCAATGGAAAATGTGTTTAATAAAATGTGGGAAAAGGACTGATAGTATTATGGCAGAAAACAGTAATGAAGACTTAGTCGTCACAAGTGACGAGGCATCTGCAAAAAATAAAAATTTGGAAAAAATAGCAGATATTTTAATAGAAACAGCTAAAATGCATGCCACGCCAAATCTTTTTAAAACTTCTGAAGAATGGGAAGAATCAGGAGTTCTTTTGCTGAAAAGAAAACTGTTAGGCTTTTTTGGATATAATAAAACATTGTCTGCCGATTCAATTGTGTTAACACTTCAATTAAATAATTTTGTTAATTCTCAGGATCAAGGAATTGAGTTGCTTAAATTATTAGAAAAAAAATGGGTTTTACATTACGAAGGAAAAAGACTTTATTTTAATAGAATAACAAGTTTAGGTTCAAATGATTATTTTAGAATTAGTACAGAAGGTTTTCTCTTTTAAAATAGTAGAATTAAACTCAACACCTAATTAATACTCAAACTGAGGTTTTCGTAAGTTTTCCTTTTTGTCAAATTCACCCCACCCCTAGATTTCCTATGGAAAAGAGTAGATGATGATGATTGATGATAGATAGATATATAATAATAATATAGAAAAGAATTGAATTAAAGATCACTTAATATTCTCTTATTTTTCCGACACCTATTTTTCGTTTATTTTTTTTGGGAGTGTTTCTCTTTTCTTCCGTCGGTAACTCGTCGTTAATATTTTCACATTTTTCCTTCTTTTTCAGTTTTTCTCTCCTCTCTTCTCCTTTTCTCATTCTTCAACAACACAAATCTATCACTTCCATCAGAAACACACGGGTCACAGTCTTCTGCAAATGCAAACCTTTATTAACAAGATTATTTGCCCGTTTATTTACTCATTAAATAAAGAAAAATCAGTAGAGAAAATTGAATAGAAAAAATAGGGGGCAATCATGGGTGAAAAAGGGCTTACAGACTTTTTTGAAAACTATCTTGAACAACAAAGTATTTTCAAAAACAAAGCACTTCTCCAACAACAACATACCCCTGATGAAATTCTTCATAGAGATGAACAAACACAGCAATTAGCCCGTATGCTTGCGCCTTGTTTAAAAAAAGAAAAACCAAGCAATATTTTTATTTATGGCAAAACTGGCACTGGAAAAACTCTTGTAGCAAAACATATTGCAAACCATGTACAACAAGTTGCTGAATCACGTTCTCTTCCAGTAAAAATAATCTATACAAACTGCAAACTTCGCCAAGTAGCAGACACTGAATATAGATTACTTGTTCAATTGCTTCGTGAGTTAGGTAAAACTATTCCTCCAACTGGCTTGCCAACTGCAGAGGTATACAACTTATTTTATCAAGCATTAGATGAAACATCTCTCCAAGTCTTGCTTATTCTTGATGAAATTGACGAGCTTGTTGGCAAAATGGGTAATGATGTGTTGTACAATCTCACGCGTTGCAGTTCATTACTCAAGAAAACTCAGGTCACGATTATTGGTATTTGTAATAATATTATGTTTACTGAAATTCTTGATCCTCGTGTTCGCTCAAGTCTTTCGGAAGAGGAGATTATTTTTCCTCCATATAATGCAAATCAGCTTCAAAGCATTCTTAAATCAAGAGCTAAAGAAGCATTTCAAACAACAACTCTTGAATCTGGTGTAATAGAAAAATGCGCAGCATATGCAGCACGAGAACATGGTGATGCAAGAAGAGCTTTAGATTTATTAAGAGTTGCTGGAGAACTTGCTGAACGTAGTGCTTCATCAAAAGTATTAATTGCACACCTTGATGATGCTGAAGCAAAACTTGAGCGAGATCATATTCTTGATGCAATACTTAATCAGCCAAAACAATATCACGCAGTACTCTGCTCAATTTGCCAGCTATTGCAAGCAAAACGTCAATTTGTATTTACTGGTGAAGTATATGCAAAATATCAGGGAGTGTGTGATTGGGTAAAACTGCGTCCTCTTACACAACGTAGAGTTTCTGATGTTCTTGGAGAGCTAGACATGCTTGGCATTATTAATGCTCCAATAATTAGTAAGGGAAGATATGGAAGAACAAGACAAATACAATTAAGTTTATCTCCAGATATCCTTTCAAAAATCTCAGCCGTTCTTGAAGAAAGTCTTGCATTAGGGAGTCAGCATGCTTAGTCTTGAAGAAAAGAAAAAAGCAATTATTCAGCATTACCTTCATAAAAAAGTACTTCCGCCTTCTGAACTCAGTGCATCACTTCAAATTTCTGAGCGTGTACAAGAATTATATGTTTCACTCATTTGCCCAAATAATTCAACAGTTCTCCACTCACCTACTCAAGTTTCACAAATAATCCCTATTAACACTGTCTCTCAAATTATTGATTCTGCCCCTATAAAAATTCTTTTTAATTATACAACATCTCCTAAGAAATGGACTCCGCAAGATTTTGTGCAGTACTTTAATGCAAGATACAAAAAGCTTGCAGGAATGCTCCAGCAACGTCAAGAATTACAAAATCTTTCTTCCATTGCTCGTGTTCTTCAAAAACGCGAAAAAGAAAAAAGTTCTATTATTGGCATGATCGCAAATAAGCAGTTAACAAAAAATGAAAACTTTATCATTACTGTTGAAGATCCTTCCGGGATACTTAAGGTGATTGTTTCTAAATCAAAATCACAAGCATATGAATTAGCTAAGGATTTAGTATTTGATGAAGTAATTGGTGTTAATGGTTCTGCAGGCGACCAATGCTTATTTGCAGACAACATAATTTTGCCTGAGATTCCTGCATCTTCTGAGCTTAAAAAAGCTCCTGAAGAAGTGTATGCTGCTGCACTTTCGTGTATTCACGTAGGCAGCACAAAATTCTTGCGTGAAGAATTTATGAAATTCACTTCTTGGCTTCGCGGGGAGGCTGGCAGTCCTGAACAACGCGCCATTGCTGAAAAAACAAAGTATATTTTTATTGTCGGCGATATTGTTGATGGTATTGGTATTTATCCCAATCATGAAAATAATTTGTTGATTAAAGATATTTATGAACAATATGCTGAAGCAGCACGTCTATTTGCTGGTATTCCTCGCGACAAAAAAATAATTCTAATGTCAGGCAATCATGATGCAAGTCGTCAGGGTGAACCTCAACCTCCTCCTTATAAGGATATTGCCAAACCATTATATGATCTTCCTAATGCGCTCTTGCTAAGCAATCCTTGTATGGTTAATATTCATTCTTCAAAAGATTTTCCTGGTTTTAATGTGTTATGCTATCATGGTTTTTCTTTTATTAAGTATGCTAATACAGTTCCTAGCCTGAAAATCGGCAAAAGTGTAAGCGATCGTGTTGCTGAAGTAATGCGTTTTCTCATACAGCGTCGTCATTTGGCGCCAACACATGCATCAACATTATACATTCCTGATCCTGAACAAGATCCTTTGGTGATTGAAACAATTCCTGATTTGTTTATTTCAGGTCACTTGCATAAGTCTAGTGTTAGTTCATATAGGGGAGTGTTACTTGTAAGCGCAAGTTGCTTTGAATCAAAAACTGAATACCAGGAAAAGTTTGGCGTTGAACCTGATCCTTGCAGAGTTCCTCTGATTAACTTAAAGACTCGTGAAGTGCGTCTGTTGAGGTTTGAAGATGATAGCAAGTCCTGAAATGCAAAAGTATTTTGATCAATTAAATGTTTCTGTCAATAAAGCGCATGCTCTCGCGACTCTTGCACGAAACAAACATTTTGATCCTGAACCTAAAGTTGAGATATTGCTCGCGCAAAATCTTGCTGAACGTCTTGTTGGTTTAATCAGTGTTGTTGCTCCTCAATTATTGAATTCTGGTGTTGTGGAACGTATTTTTGAGCTGGAAAAACAGTATGGTGCTCTTGACTGGCGTGTTGCTCTTAAGATTGCTGAAGAAGTAGCATCTCAGAAATTCTGTTCTTTTGAATCCCAGCATAAAGCTATTGACGTAGGTATTCGTACTGGCTTTGCGTACAGCACTGTTGCAGTGCTAAGCTCCCCTCTTGATGGTATTATTAATATTGAATTCAAAAAACGTTTAGATGGTTCTGGCGAGTATATTTGTGTTAACTATGGAGGTCCTATTCGTAATGCTGGCGGTACAAATGCTTCTGTGAGTGTACTTATTGCAGATTATGTTCGTAAAAAAATGGGTTTTGGAGTGTATGATCCTACGCCTGATGAAATTAAGCGTGCACCTACTGAACTAGCTGATTATCATGAACGCGTGACAAATCTACAATACATCCCAAGTAATGAAGAAACAGAGTTTTTGCTTGCGCACTTACCTGTTGAAGTGAGTGGTGATGCAAGCGAAGATATTGAAGTAAGCACATATAAAGATTTGCCTCGTATTCCTACAAATAAAATCAGGAGCGGTTATTGTCTTATGCTTTCATCATGTTTAGCATTGAAAGCGCCAAAATTGTGGAAACAATTGTCTGTGTGGGGTGCTGATTTTGGTTTAGAACACTGGTTTTTTTTAAAGGACTTTTTAGATATTCAAAAAAAAGCTAAAGCTCAGGGAGGCACACAAAAAACAGCAGGCATGAATCCTGATTATACTTATATTCACGATCTAGTCGCAGGTCGTCCTGTGTTCTCTCATCCATTGCGTTCTGGAGGTTTTCGGTTAAGATATGGACGTGCGCGTAGTTCTGGTTTTTCTAGCTGCGCGATTAATCCTGCAACAATGGTTGTATCACTTGAATATTTGGGTACTGGCACACAGCTTAAGCATGAACGTCCAAGCAAAGGCACTACTTTATCAGCATGTAATACAATTGAAGGACCGATTGTAAAATTGCGCGATGGAAGCGTACTTAAACTTAATTCATTTGAGCGTGCAAAAGAATTTGCGGGCATGATTTCAGAGATTTTGTATTTAGGTGACTATTTAGTATGTTATGGTGACTTTTTTAATAGAGCTCATCCTCTTGTTCCTGCTGGCTATTGTGAGGAGTGGTGGGTTCAGGAGGTTGAGAAAAGTATTATAGCATTGTTTGGAGCTTTTGATAAAAAAAAAGCTGCTGATTTTTGCAGCATTCCTATTGAAATACTAGAACAAAACCTACACCCACAGTTTTTAGTGCCTCTTTCTGCACTTCACGCACTTGCTCTCACAAAACTTGCTCCACTTCATCCATACTATACTTTCTTTTGGAACAGCATTTCAAAAAAAGATATTGAGCTCTTAGCTGTATGGCTTTGTTCAGGTCGTATACTTGAAGGGAAATTACGCCTTTCTGTAACTTCTGAAAAACGATTCCTTGAGCTTATTGGGTGTGAACATATTTTGTGCGATAATCAAGTAGTTCTTGATACAGATTGTACTGTGATTATTGATGTTTTATTTCGCAGACATTCAATTGAGAAAATTCATACACTTGTAAACAAAGCAGATGATGTGCTGCAAGCAATTAATTCCCTTGCAGAATTTATTGTGAGAGACAAGTGCGGTACATTTATTGGCGCGCGTATGGGTCGTCCTGAAAAAGCAAAAATGCGTAAACTCACAGGAAGTCCTCACATGTTATTTCCTGTTAGCGATGAAGGTGGAAAGTATCGTAGTCTGCAAAATACTTTTGAGAAAGGACAAATAACGTCTGAATTTCCTCAATTTATTTGCAATTCATGCAAAGTTCGTACAGTTCATAGTGTATGCGATGAGTGCAATAAGCCAACAATGCGCATGTTTTGTTGTCCTCATTGCGGTTGGATTAGTACATCTACATGTCCGGCTCATGGTACTACTGCCCTTTTTGGCATAATTTCTGTTTCTATTAAGGAATTGTTTAGTGCTCAAATAAAAAGATTAGGAATGCCTGCCTATCCTGATCTGATTAAAGGTGTGCGTGGCACTATGGGCAAGGATCACACTCCTGAGCATTTAGCAAAGGGCATATTGCGTGCAAAAAACAATATTTTTGTGAATAAAGATGGCACTACAAGATATGATATGACACAGATGCCTATGACTCATTTTAGACCTCTGGAAATTGGCACTTCTATTGAAAAACTTAAAGAATTAGGATATAATAAAGATATTCATGGAGTTGCGCTAACAAATCCTGATCAGCTTCTTGAGATAAAACCTCAAGATGTGGTGCTTCCAAGCTGTCCTGAAAGCCCTGATGAGCCTGCTGATGAAGTGCTTGCTCGCGTTGCATCATTTGTTGATGATGAACTCATAAGTTTGTATGGCATTCAGCCATATTATTCTTTAAAAACACCTCGTGATTTAGTAGGTCAGTTGGTATTGTGTTTAGCTCCTCATACAAGCGCAGGTATTCTCGGCAGAATTATTGGTTTTACTAAGACTCTTGTTTTTTTTGCACATCCATACCTGCATGCTGCTACGCGTCGTGATTGTGACGGTGATGAAGCATGTGTAGTGCTCCTTATGGATGCGTTTTTGAATTTTAGCAGAAGTTTTCTTCCTGATTCCCGAGGTTCAACTATGGACGCACCTTTGGTGCTTACAACTGTAATGATCCCAAGTGAGGTAGATGATATGGCATTTGATGTGGATATTGCGTGGCACTATCCTCTTGCATTGTATGAAGCTGCATTGCAGTTCAAACAGCCTTGGGATGTGAAAGTTCCTTTAATAAAAAACGTGCTTGGCAAACCTGAACAATATGAAGGTATGGGTTTTACTCATGATTGCACTGATATTAACCAATCTGTTCATTGCTCTGCCTACAAAACCTTGCCTAGCATGGAAGATAAACTAAAAGGCCAGATGCTTCTTGCGGAGCGTATTCGTGCAGTTGATGTTGAAGATGTTGCTCGTTTAGTTGTTGAAAAACATTTCTTAAAGGATGCAAAGGGTAATCTGAGAAAATTCTCAACACAAGAATTTCGGTGTGTAAGCTGTAATACAAAGTACAGAAGACCTCCTCTTATTGGTAAGTGTTTGAACTGTCACGGCAAACTGATTTTTACAGTGAGTGAAGGTAATATTGTAAAATATATTGAGCCTGCCATTAGTTTAGCAAAAAAGTATAATCTGTCCCCCTATTTAAAACAAACATTATTTCTTTTGCAACGCCGTATTGAGGCAGTATTTGGCAAAGAAAAAGAAAAACAAACAGGTCTTGGAGCATGGTTTGGGTGAAATTCATGCTATTACGATAGCAACTGCACCATTCCTGGTGTAACAAAAACTTCCAAAATTCCTGCTACTAATAGCACTCCTACTGCAATAAATAAAAGGTCTGACACATCTAGGAGTATGTTTTCAAAATTAGGATGGCGGTAGTCTTTGCGCATGAGTGCAAATGATAGTATTCCTCCTGCAAGTCCTGCTATAAAGTATGATAATATTTCTGGAATGCCGTGTATTGCATATCTTATGATAGTCAAGCCTATTGCATAGGTGTATCCGCCAATCATGCCAATTCCTGTTCCTGCAATTCCTATGGTGTGTTGTTCAATGAATTTTGCTGCTGCTGCGCCAATAACTGATGCATTCCAGCTGAGAATAAATATTGCTCCTGAACCATACATGAATGAGAAGAATAGTGCAAATAGCATGACTTTTACATTGTTTACGAAAATATTGCTGAATACAGAAAAATTAACTATACTCCCTGTAACTTGTTTGTTAAGTGCTGTAATAGTTTGTTGTTGCACTGAAAAAGCTTGGTTAGCAAGAGCGCTGGGCAAAATCAATGACCATGTAGTGTATGCTATAACAAGTCCAATAAAAAGCATGATAAAAAAGTAAAGAGCTTTTTTGTGTTCTAAAAGAATAGTTCTTTCTCCACGCAGCACAAGGTCTTTTTTTTCTTCAAATCGCATAGTTTTGTACATGATTGGCAAGGCAGCATATACTGTGAGAAACACAAGAACTAAACTTGCATATTCTTTGAATATCCATAATGAAAAAAACAGTCCTGCTGTTCCATAAAGAATTCCTAACAAAAGTATTGCAACAGGATGCTGTTCTGCACTGATTGGATTTGCAATACTTTCCAGAACCATAAATCCTCTTTATCTCAATATTTTTTCATCATCATGTTTATAAACCCTTCTGTCTTAAGTTCTAGTATGGTTTATGAATATGCAGTCTTGCTTTCGCGTGCACGTACACAAATGCCTGCAAGTGTATTAGAAAAAGAGCGTTTTGAAATCCCTAAAGTACGCGGGCATTTAGAAGGCAATAAAACTATGGTGAGTAATTTTCAGCAAATAGTGCAATCTCTTCGCAGACCCCAAGAACACTTGTTAAAGTATATTCTTAAACAACTTGCCGCACCTGGCGAGGTTGCACGTTCAGGTTTGCTTGTTATTGGCACTAAAGTAAGCGCTTCTCGCGTAAATGATAAAGTTCGTGAGTATGCTAATGAGTTTGTGTTGTGTCCTGTGTGCGGCAAACCTGATACTGAGATTCGCAAAGAAGGAGAGTTTCATGTTCTTTCTTGTACTGCTTGTGGCAATAAACATCCTGTGAAGTCAAAGATTTAAAAACCCTGACAAAATACAAAAAGAGAAGGTGAGATAAATTATGGGTTATTCTATTGAAACAGTTTCTGAAGTACAATGGGCAATTTATAGTGCTGCTGAAGGTGCGAGGTTGAGTAAATTTTTAGAAATTACCTTTTTACCTGAAAAAAAGAATACCATCTATTAGCCTTACAAAGAAAAAATAGCGATGAAGGTTTTTTTCCAGCTAATAAATTGTTAAAAAAGCTTGAAGAATGGTGTCTTTTTATGAACCCTCAATCTAAAAATGGCAATAGTTTAGAAAAACACCTAAGTAAACAATTATAGCTTAACTCTTCTTTATTATTCATCACTCCAGCACTTTCACTCTTCCTGGTTTTGGGTTAAAGAGCATTCCTTGTTGTGTGAGTTTTTTTAGTTCTTGTTCTGCTGTGAGCATGCCGCTTTCTGCTATTACTTGTTCTTCATCAGCTCCTTCTCCTGAGTCTAGGCTTTTAATGATTTTAATGAGTATTGTGCCTGCTGAAACTTGTTTTTGAGACATGTCTGTTGTGCTTGTATGTGTCTGTTCAGCAGGTATTGTTGTTTCAAGTTCTTTGCTTCTGACACTTATCCATTCAGGACTGATTTTTTTTAAGGCTTCGGGAATAAGATATCTTTCTTTTCCATATTCTCTGATTCTGCCAATAAAAAGCACTATTTCACCTGTAGTGTGTGTTTGTAAGTGTGGTGATTGTTCAAATGCTCGTGCCATAATTGTGCCAGTACCATCATCTAAAAGAAGTGCTGGATAACCTGAATTAGTGTCTGCTTGAACAATAGTTGCGAAAATATTTACTCTGCTGATTCGCGTGCCATCTGGCAATAAAACATGATTAGGTATGTCTTCATTTTCTTTGATAAATTGTCCTTGCAATATACCTGCAATACGTGTTTTTATGGCAATCTGGCGCTTAATAATTGGCATTATCTGGCAAATAACAGGGAAATTTATATAGTTTCGTTTATGGCTAAGTTTGTGGACAATAGTCTTAGTAATTACATAACTGCTAGATTAAAACAAGGAATTCCTTTTTCTGTAGTTCGCGCTGAGCTTATTGCGCAGGGTTATGCTCCCAATCAGATTCCTAATATGCAAGTTGGTTCAGATTCGCATGTGAGAATTCTTGTGCTAATGCTACTTATACTTTTTATTGTTATACTTGTTGCTGGAATTATGTTTTATGTTTCAGCTCCTTTATCCGCGCTTCGTTTATCAGTGATTATACCAAACCAGTCTGTTCAAGCAGGCAGTTCTCTTGAGATAGTAACAAGTGTGTTTGGTTCTTCTACAAAAATTATTGTTGTGGTTCATGAACTGCAGGATAGTAAAAATAATACTATGCTGCGTGTTTCTCGGCAGGTTGTGCCTGGCAAATCTGTTCGTTCAGTTCTTTCGCTGCCTGCGCAATCTGGACAGTATGCATTAGTTAGTAGTGCGGGAGGTGAACGTGTTGTACAGTTTCTAAAAATTAGTTCTGACGTTTCATTACCAAGTTTTTGCTCAAATAATGCTCAAGATCAAGGAGAAACAGGTATTGATTGTGGAGGTCCTTGTTCTGCTTGCACTCCTTTATTTGACAAATGCATAGAGTCTTGTGATGATGGAGATGCTTGCACTAAAGATTCTTGCGTGACTGGTGTGTGTGCGCATCAAAACATAGTTTCTTGTTGTGGAGATTTTATTTGTTCTGATAGTGAATCTGCAAGAAGTTGTCCTCAAGATTGTACATCTCAAGTAATTCAAAAGCCTATGCATGAAACAATAGTTTTTGCTGTGCAACAAGCTCGTCAGGATGTGCGTAAAGGAATTCAGATTTGTTCGCGTATTTTCGATAAAAATGATGCTGATCAGTGTTTAGCAGAGGTTGCAATGCAAGTCAAATCAAGTGTGGCCTGTGAAGAGGTTGCTGATGTAAGTATACGTGACGTATGTTATCTTGATTATGCACAAACATCAAACGATTATTCTGTATGCGACAAAGTAAATAATCGTTTATTCAAAGCAAGCTGTTTTAGTTTTAAGAATTCGGTTATCAATTAAAGAAAAGACCAGAAAAACTTGTCAACAGTTAATACGCGTCGTTATGATGTTTTACATAATGAACAATTATCAGATCCTTCTTTAGTTCAAAAACAATAACGAATGAATCGAGATGCACTCCCCTACAGCCAGTTAAGACATTTCGTAATGGTTTGTAATGTTCTGGGTTTTGTCTAATCTCTTTTAACTTCTTGCCTAATCTTTCAAACATTACTGTATCTTTTTGTTTAATCTTTTTTAACTGCTTTTCAAAAAAAGGCGTAAATTGAAAACAGTACTCCATAATCACAATACCTCTAAGTATTTGTCTAGTTCTTTATCAGATTTTAGAATCTTGCCCTTACCAGCTTGAGCCTCTTTTCGGCTTTGCTGCACACCTATAATTAGTTCTTTATCACTGTAGATTATTCTTTCATTAAAATCTTTAACTACTGGTTGCAACTCCTTAAACTCACTTCTAATTCCACTTCTAACCAAGTCACTGAAATTGGAAAACAAACCCTGATTAATGAGTCCCATTCCTTCTTCATACAAATTCTTTGGCAAAGATATTGTTACTTTTTTAAATTCCATTTATACCACCCAAATACCACTATAAGTGGTACTTTTATATAAAGGTGATTATTTTCTGAGATGCTAAGCTTTTGTGAAAACTTGCGAATGTAGTAGTTTAAATTGAAAGAAGGAGAGTGCAGCGTATGTTGCAGGATGTCGTCAAAAACATTAAGAAAAATACTAAACGTAAGCAATCAAAAAATATCTTCAAAACAGAACTTTTACACTTTGAAGGGATAGAAGTTAAATTTATGTACTTTAGAAACTTGTAAAGTATGGTATTCTTTTATTATATCAGAGAACCTTGATTTTATCTCCATCATGATTTTCCTGAATTGATTTGCATTATCCACATCCATATTAATTTCTAAATCCCATTTTCCAAGTGATTTTGAGTGAAACCAAATATTAGGTTGCGTTTTAGAATATTCCCTAAGCTCTCTTTCTTTTTCTTCAGTTAGATTTCGCAGAGCGAACATGACTTTATATGAAGTCTGATTTAGCAATGAAAAATCAGGCAATACCATATAGTTCTGAATTATAAGGGTTTTTTCTAATTTATTTATTCTAATGCCAACAGTATCAGCGTTAAGATTTACTTTTTTTGCAATGTCAATAATTGGTGTTCGTGCATTAATTCCAAGAATAGAGAGAATTTTTTCATCGGTTTTGTCAATTTTTATTGGAATTGCTTCAGAACCAAAAAACATCGGTTTTCTAATTTGATTTGATCTTTTGTTGAGGAAATAATCTCTAAAGAAGAAAGAGGAAAAGATCATAATTACTATTTCTTTTTCAGCAATGTAATTCCCGTATTGATTTTCAAGTTCTCTGACAAACAAATATAATTCATCGGCATTTTTTGTGAGGACATTGAAAACAAGATCAAACATTCCATCTGTGCTAATAAAAAATTGGACTCTCTCGTGGTTTCTTAGATGGTTAATTATTTCTTCTTGTTTATTGACATCTGTATTTTGCAAACGGAGAAAAATTTTGTGTGTGGTAAAGCCAAGTTTTGAGGTGTCTAATACCGCATAAAACTTTTGAATAATGCCGCGTTCAATAAGTTTATTGAGTCTGTATGTAACAACCTGTTTGCTCAATCCTACTTTTTTGCCAATTTTAGATGCACTTTGTCTTGCATTTACATCCAGCTCACACAATATTTTCCTATCTTTGATTTCTAAGGCCGCGAATTTCTGATTAAGTTCTTCTATCTTTACCACATATTTGTCTTTATTTGTTTAAATATATAAATTTATCGGTAATGACAAAAAAGAAGGTGGAAAGTTATTTATGAGTCCAACGACTATTGAATAGTAAAATGGGTGGTATTGATAGGCATCAAAATCGTGAAATCTTGGCATACACTCCAATAGGTATGGGACTAAAGGAACGTGCTGGGTGGGGGACTTTTCTATTTACCAGTTCAAGAGCATGTAACCTAAGCTGTGAAGGTTGCTGGACTTCAACAACAACTGAACTAATCAGAAAACAAGTTAAAGCCGGTGCAGACTGGCTCTATGACGGTTCTTACGGGGTGAACGCATTAGAAGCACTGTTAGGAAAATTTATTAGTGAAGGCGGTCAATTAGTTGCCAACATGTCGGATGGTGAGCCATTAATTCCGGTAAATTATGGTTTCATTTTAGAATTAGCAAGACAAAGTGGTAAGCAAGGTTTACCTCTTCTTCTTTTTACAAATGGTGTCTACTTAGATGAAGAAAAATTAACAGAGTTAGGTAATGCCACGAACAGAAGAATCTCTTATTCGATCAGTATGCAAACAGGCATTCCGGAAAGATATGGAAGTTTTATGCTTTCAGATAGAGAACCAAACCATACTGGAGAACGAATATTTAGAAAATTAGAAGAGAAAATATATTTATTGAAACAATATGACAAACAAGTTAAAGCTAATACAGGAAAACATGCTATAGCAATTCACACATACGTTATTCCTGATAAGACAACAGAAGAAGACTTGGAAGCGTTAAAGGAAATTGTTGAAAGATTAGGAAAAGTCCCATGGATTGTTTCAACGATGGGAACGCATGTTTCTGAATCAATGGCAGGAAGAACAATAGGATTGTCTCCTAAAGTTTCTGAGTTAGTGAAAAAATATCATACTGGACCAACTGCTACATTATCTTTTGGAGATGGTGAAGATCAAAAACTATGTTCCTATATCTCACATGGTTTCTATCCGTTTGAACGAGAACAAGGAGTGTTTGGTATAACATTTAACCCCTATCAAAAAGGACAAGTCCAGACCTGTCCATATCATTCAGCTATTGGCACAAGCGAGTGGTTCAATTTGAGAGATTATTTTGATTCAATGAAACAAAGTGGACAGCAAATCACTCAGGAACATGTTGGAAGATGGTTAGAAAATGCACTTAAAGTTGAAACAACGGTAACACGAGCAGCGTTTGATTTTGCTGGTTATGAACACTGTCTTATGAGACATTCTAGAAAACCTGAAATTGATCTTTTAATCTCAGGAGTTAATATTGAAATGGCAAAACGTAAGAGAGAAGGGAGGTTTGATGTAAAAGATAAAGAATATTTTACGAGAGTGATGGAAAATCTTGGTGATGTCCTGCAAGTTGTTACAACAAAAAGAAAGAAAGAATGTCAGTAAAAGCTCAAATCCCTCTTCAAAATAATATCCTCTTTCTCAATTGAACCTAACACCTATCAAACGATCTCTTTATTCTTCATCATATCTTGCTAATAAATCCTCTTCGTGGTTCAAAAATGTCTCCTGAACGTTTGAGTTTTTGTATGATTTCCTCAACTTCTGCTTCAGGGATTCCTTTTTCATGTGCTGCTTTCGTAAGATCTTCTAAGGGTATTGTTTTTCCTATGCTGTTTTCAAGTTCTGAGAGAATTTCTTTTACAAGGATTATTTTGTTGCGCTGGCTTGCAGGAATTTCTGATGAAATGCGGTCTATGTCTATTTCTCCAGTTTCTTCATCTAATGCAATCTGTCGTAAGCAATAATCAAGAAGTTCTATTGCTTTTCTCGCGTCTTTTTTAGTTACTTTGTCACTTAATCGTAGTTTTGCACTTGCTTCTGAAAGTCTTACAAGCCCCTCAAGCTGTCGTGCACTGATAGCTAGTGATCTGTGCCCTTTTTCTTGGCTTCCTGAGCTTCGCATTTTTATGTAGTATTCTTTAATTTCTTCAATTGCTGCGTCAGTAAGTTTTGGTTTATAGTGCTGTCGTGCATACGCAATGTATTTTCTTAGCAATTTTGTTTGTATTTCTGGCACCTGACCTAGTGTTTGGTGCATGCGCAGAATAAATCCTGCCATTTTTTCATCTTTAACAGGGTCTGGCATGTCTTTTATTGGAAAGATAAGGTCAAATCTATTGATGAGTGTTGCTGGCAGATTAATCTGGTTCACTATTGAATCAAATGGATCAAACCTGCCGAGTTTTGGGTTTGCTGCTGCAAGCACTGTTGTTTCTGCACGTAGTGTTGCTTGAATATTTGCTTTTGATATGGTAACTGTTTGTTGCTCAAGAGCTTCATGCATGCTCCAACTATCTTCTTTAGTCATTTTGTCTAGTTCATCGATACAATTATGCATTATAATATCATTCGCAATAAAGTTATTAGTTTGTTTCATCGTAAAATCATATACGTACTCTGCTTTCTTTTTCGTAATTGAGTCTACTTTGTCCCAAAGTATAGCACTATTCGAATGAAGCTTAATATAGTCGTCTTGTAATAGAGTATTGAGTTCGTTGAGTTTTGCTTTTGAAGGTGCTCTGCCTTCTTTCGCATAATTCCAGAAGTATTTGAATAACTTTTTACCTAATCTGCCTCGATTTTTCTGTAATAATTTTCTGAAAAACTCTTGATGGTTTGGCAGAACATCTATCCTATCCTTTACTTCAACCACAGGTATGTTTTGGAATCTTTTTTTCTTTTCAGGATGGTTACTTCCAATGATTTTGAAGAATTTCAAGCACTCACTTGTTCCTCTAACATCGCAATGCCAACTATTTGTTGAAGGTTTTATTGATGAAACTATGTCTAGACGTAATAATGCCTGTTGAAATATTTCTGCGTTTTTCTTTAAACCTGTAGTAATTGTTGCTTCAAAAGGTTTTTGGCGAATACTTCCATCGCCATCAAAAACCCCTCTTAAAAAGCAGGCAAGTGTTCTTTCAGAATAAGTGAGAATTTTATTGTTCAAAGCATTTTTTGAAGACTTATTTCCTGCAGGTATCCCAAAGTTAATTACTTGGTTGGCAAATGCTTTTGTTGAATTGTAAACACAACTCAAGTCTTTCTTTGAAATAACTTTCTTGCTGCGTATTATACTTTCTCTTCCTGCCTTTGTCACGTGTATACTGCAGTTCACACCAATTTTCCGGTAAACAGTAATTAGCTCTTTTATCAGTGTTTTATTTGTATTATAAAATAAAGTCGTGGCATTTTTCTGGTTTATTCGTATGCTTCCATCGGAGGCTATTAACCCGCATGCATATGCAAAATCTTCATTGTAAGCATCTTTGCAGTTTAGTTTTATTCGTTTTGTTACCGCAATAAAATTTCCCCTTTTAATTTTCTCAACAGTTTTCCAAACAAAACGTGAATTTTCACAGCTCAAAACTTCATTATCTTCTGTGAGCTCTATCTGACGTCCAGTTCTTGTTTTTATACCATATATTCTTTTCGTGTTTTTTAGCCTAAATGCTTTTTTTATTTTAAAAGGTTCAATGGTATGTGTTTTTTCATTTAATCCCAGCACTCTGAACTGTGGGTATATCACGTCTTCTTTTTCTTTTTCAAATAATTTTTTGAAACTCATTCGTTCTCCATTTTCAATGATAAATTCTGCATCTTCAGTTGTGCAACATAACCCTTTATTTGCCAGCACAAGTGCTCCTGCTTCTAGGCTCCAGCCTTGTAAAAATTCATCTTTGACAACAGTTGCGCTAAGTCCTGCTCCTGAGGCTCCTCTTCCTGTGACATAGCGTGCTTTTGGCGCAACATATGCCATTCGTTTAAGCAGTTGTGATTTTGCAGCACCTGGATCTCCTAAGAGTAGTATGTGCATATCTCCTCTGGTAACAACTCCATCTTCTCGTGTTTTGCGCACCCCTCCAAGCAATTGAAGCAAAAGTGCTTCTTTTATCTTGTCATGACCATAAATACTTGGTGCAACACTAGAAATCATTCGTTCAAAGAGTTTTGGGTCTTGGCTTATTTTTTTTATTTCTTCAAGCTCTTCTGGAGAAATAGTAATATCAAGAAAGTCTTCTTCTATTGGTTCAATATGATTTGCTTCAATAAGTAAGTCAAACTTAGTACTTTGTCCTCCTGTTCTGAGGATGATTGGTATTTCTTTGATGATGCCTGTGATTCGTAAGCGTGATCCAGGATTTGTTCGTTTTTCTGACATAGGACTAACTAAGTCATTTCTTAAGAGTACATTGAGTCGTTTTGGCTGTTCTCCTCCTTCTAGTTGTTCTGGCACTTCTTCAAGCACTATGCCTTGAAAATCAACAAGCTCTTTTGAGAGCAATCTAAATTTCCCTTTTCTTCCACAACTACATCTTGTTGGTTCTTTAAAATGTGCATCAAGTTGGAGTACGCTGATAGTGTTTCCACAGCTTGGGCATTCAAATTTTGCTGTGGTTACTTGGGGTCGTACATCTGATTTTTGTCGTGCAACTCCTTCTGTAAGAATTAATTTTCCTAAGTGTTGTGAGCGCACGTTTCGTATCATGATGCGTGCGCTTTCTGGAATGTTTCGTACACGAATAGTAAATTTAGTTATTGGTTTGGGTAAATCAAATTCTTTTACTGCAAGTTCACATGCCTTAAGCACTTCTTCTGGATGATCAAGGAGTGTGTCTGCAATGCTTGGATCATGAGTACTTAGTGTTTTAAAGTCAATAACAAGAAATTGGTCTCCAACACGTACTCGTTCAAGCAATTCTGCATGATAATGTTTTTCAAGAAAGTCTTTGCATTGGTCAATGAGCTGTGTTGCTGTAAGCCCTTCTGTATTGTTTTGGGCAGTTTCTGGCATATTACTTCTGTTTTTCCCTGACCTTCTTAAGGTTTTCTACAAGCTTGTCCAGTGCTTTTTGTACTTCTTCTTCGCTTTTTGTGCCTGTGCAAACTATTTTGCCATTGCTAAACAAGAGAAATGTTGCTTTTTGGTCTAACAACTTATAAACAAGTCCCGGGAATTGTTCTGGTTCATATTCTGTATTGTCAAGTTTCATGGCAAGCACATTTAAGTTCAAATCCATGCCTATGCTTCCTGCTGCAACAATATTCTGGATTTTGACCTCTGGTTCTTGTTTTATTTTTATGTGAATTTTTTCCAGACTTTTCATGATTTTTCTTATGCTTTCATGAACATCTTCTATGGTTCGTGCACCAGTGCAAACTATTTTTCCTGAACTGAAAATAAGAGCACTTGTTTTAGGGTCTTTAATGCGTATAACAAGTCCTGGAAATTGTTCTGGATTATATTCTGTGTTAGGCAGTGTTGCTGCCATTTTTTCCAAAGGAATATCATGGCCTAAACTTGCAGAAACAACAATATTAACTATTCGTACTTCTCGCTTTGCTTCTTTGACAGCTTTTTTCATAACACACACCCCTGCCCTACCCGACGATGTATTTATAAAGCTTTTATGAGTATCTGTTTATATACCTTGTGGTTTGTGAATGAATTTTGGTCAAAATGCAGGTCGTTGTCATCTGTAACTCAGAGTGCTTCTTTCTTCCTTTCTACTGCACTCTCAACACTTTTCTAAAAATAATACTAAACGCAATCGACCAAATTATGTAGCTTCCTATCCAGCCTAGCTGCCACCCAAATAAATCCATAACAATAAGCTTCTGGTAATTTATAGTGATTTTCTTGACTTGCTCATCATCAACTGTTTTTATTTCTTCTAGTGATTCTGGTAGTGTTGTGATGTGAATGAGTTTATCATAGGTTTTGTTATTTAGTTTGAATTGAACAATGTGATCTCCTTGTTTTGCACTAATTTGAAATGTTGCTTGCCCATTAGTGATTGTTTGGTTTTCTGACATCTGCACTCCCTCAGGCGCGATTCCTTTAACAACACCTCCAATTCCCTGTTGCATATTTAGCACAACATCAAATGAAGCATAAGGTAGCAATGGTGCAAACGTATAGTGCGGGCTCACCCAGCCGAAAATAAGCAATATGGGAAGTAGTGTGATAATTGTTGGTTTAAAGCTATGCTTCATGAGCTGCATGTTTGCTTCAAGCGCTTGCTTTTGTAGCTCTCCAATTTTTTGTGGATTATCTTTGTGCTCTTTTATTTTTTTTTGGTGTTGTTTCATGTCCTCTTTGAGTTGTTTTAGTAATGTTTGGTTGGTGAATCTTTTGTAAACAAGCGTAATAACTAATGATACAACAAGCGAAAGAATTAGTATTGCCCAAAATGGTTTTAACTGAAGTAATGGACTGAGTATTGGATTGAGTATTGCATTAAAACCAGTGATATGCGTCATGGTTTAGCCACCCATGAATTTTCTCATTAGCGGATTCATATCCATAAGGTGTTGGCGTGCAATGTCTTCATACATGCGATACACAATCATAACTGTGAGTAATAGTCCTGTTCCATTAGTTAGTGCTCCCGAAACATCTGCGATTGCAGCAATAATTCCCACAGTTACTGCTCCCATTATAGTTAATGGCTGAATATATCTGTCAAGTAATCTTTCAAGCACTCGCTCATCTCTGCGAAAGCCTGGAATTTGGAGTCCTGATTTCATGATGTTTTTGGCCTGACTTTTCGCGTCCATGCCACTAGTTTGTACCCAGAACCAGCTAAATAGTACTGCCCCACCAATCAAAAATAGCATATAGGTAACTGCGTGAGCAACATCAATTGCTTGCAGTCCCCCTCTGATAAGCCCTCCAATGAGGTCTGGTGGAAAAAGCCAGAGCACTAACCCGCTTGTTGGGCTGTTGCCACTAAATGTACCAAGCAGAGGATACCCCTTATTTTGTAAGAGATGCGCCCAGAGTTGTACGTTTGCAATAAGCGCGGCCATAAGAATGACTGGTATGTTTGAAGTGTACATGAACTGTAGTGGCCAACGTATGCCATGACCGCGTACCCTTCCAAATGATAATGGTATTTCTACTTTCATTGATTGCGCATACACTGCTATTGCAAACACAACAAGTGTTGCGAGAACTGACGCTACCATGAGTACTGCTGTTTGAGGATCTCCTGCTGATAGGCTTTGAAAGAATGCTGGTATGGCGCCTGTTGCTATGTCTGGATTATTTGGTGAAGGCAATGGAGATAGTGCTCTGATGAATACACTTTGCGACACTCCTGCTGCAATAAAAAGACTTATTCCTGAGCCAAAACCCCATTTGGTGACTACTTCATCCATGAGCATAACAAGTAAACCACCCATTATTAGTTGTGCAACTAATACTAATTGATACATGAAAAAAGTACTTGAACCAGTAAGTTCTATTGGTGGCGCAAGACCTCCCATAAACACATAAATTGCTGCTTCAAACAAGATAAATAGTATAGAAGACATTTTTTGCACTCCTTGAAAAAGCGATCTGCCGTCGTGCGTATTAAGATCGAATTTGAGTATGCCTGAACCATTTAGAAGTTGAAGTACGATTGATGCAGTGACTATCGGACCAATGCCCAGGCTCATGATTGAACCAAAACTTGCGCCAAGAATAATAGAAAGTATTTCAAATTGTTGTAGTGCATTTTGTCCAAGTCCATAAAGTGGTACATGGCTGAGCACGAAAAAAATCCCTAATATAATGAGTGTCCACTTGAGTTTTTCTTTGAAACCTAATTTTCGCTGTGTTGGTTTGACAACTTCAGGTATGTTTTCAAGAACGTTCGCGAGCCACTTCATTTGTGGATCACCACGTTTCCTCCTGCGCCTTGTACTTTTTTTACACTGTTTGCTGAGGCTTTTGGAACCGTGAGAGTAAGTTTTTGATGTATTTTTCCTGTTGCTAAAAGTTTTGTGATGCCTTTTTTTGTAAGGTCCACATGAATCTGTTCTCCTTCTTTGTGCGCTGTGCCATCTTTAAGCCAGGTGTCAAGGTGTTGTTCAACATCTTGTAAGTTAAGAGTTACTTCCACAAGATTGTGGTTTGGATTTTGCGGTTTAAACCCGTTTCTTCCGCTTGGTCTATTCCAAAAGGAGGGTTTTTTTGCATCTGCTTTTTTTCCTGAACCCGCATTTCCTGCTCCACCTTTTTGTCCTGAACCGCGGTGCACTAGTCCCCAGCCATGTGTTCTTGAGCCTCTGCGCTTTCTCATTTTTGGTGTTCGTTTTACAGTCATGGAAGCATCCTCTTGATTAATTCATTGATTGCACTACCTCTAGGACCAAGTGCTCCTCCTTTATTGTATGGCATCTTAACACCTTTGCGTTCAAACCCTCCTCGTGGTGGTGTGAGGTGAAATATGTTATTGCCTATTTTTTTTTGAGTTGTTTCATCAGCTTCACCCCAAGTAATGTGATGCCATACTTTTTGCAGCATGCCTTTGAGTGAAGGTGTGTCTTCTTTTACTATGCAGGAATTTGTTTTGTCTAATCCTAGCAATCCAAGTGTGTACGTTGCATCTTTGCTTAGTCGTACGTGTCCTCGTATTCGTATTATTGCAAGTTTACTCATGTGATTCTCTCGCACTTCCTGATACAAGTGCTACATTTTTTGCTGTTTCAGCTGTTACCTTAAATAAGCTGAGTTTTTGAAGTGCAGTAAGACATGCCATGATAAGATTTGTTTTTACTCTTGTCTGGCCTTGTGTTTTGCTCCACACATCTTGGATTCCTGCAAGTCTGAGTATTTTTGCGCATTCTTCTTCAATAATAAGCCCTCTTCCTCTGGGTGCTGGAAGAAGTGTGATTGATACTGATCCGCATTTTGCGTGTACTGCAAAAGGAATACTATGGGGTTTGCCGCAATGGCATTGCCAGCTTCCGCATCCGCGTGCTATTTTAAATATGTTAAGTTTTGCATTGCGTACAGCTTTTTCTCTTGCAGGTACCGTATCTTTTGATTTTCCATACCCACCGCCAACATAACCATCTTTGTTTCCAACAATTGCGTAACAGCCAAAGCTTGGCTTGTTTCCTTCAGGTGTTTTCTTTTGTGTTTGCCTAAACACTCGTTTTTGTCCACCACCAAATTTTCCTTTAGACTGTCCTATAAATAGGAGCTCTGCATCCATATTTGGCAATAGTGTATCTACAATCTGCAGCTCAAGGATGCGTTGTCCTGTGTTGAGTATCTGATCTATGTTTGATATGGCTCCTATTTTGACTTGCTGACCAAGGCTTGTTTTTGGTGTCCAGCCTGAAATATTTGGTCTAATATCTTCTGGCGCAATTGCTTCTTCATCAGGTATTACTGTGATTACATCTTTTTCTACTTCAAGTTTTTCTTCCTCGCCAGATTCTGGATGTTCGTTCATACCTTGCCTCCAAGAGCGTTCAGGACAGTTTGTACCATAACAGGTAATTGTTCTGGCTGTAGCTTGTTGCGAATGTAATTTTGAAATACGCGCTGGTATTTTTCAGGATTTTGTTTTTTAAGAACTATTGCCCATTCTGCAATGTGTTCTCCCATTATTCTTTTTTGGTCTGGTACAATTTCTTTTGCTAGTGCAATTTGGAATTGTTCATCTTGAAGTCCTTTAAGTGCTGCGTATAATACTCCTCCTTTTACTGATGTTTGAGTGCCTATGTCTGCAATTGCTGAGGTGATGCCTGCTTTTTTAGCATGAATGCCCAGTATTCTTCCTACAAGATATGCTGCTGGCGTGTTTGATGAGTTGCCCTTCCAGCCATATTTTGCAAGTTCTCTGCTGTGCGCACTCGCAAGAACTTTGTCTCCTTGTGGTTCATATTGAATAATTTGCATGCTAATGTGATGAAGACTTTTGCGTACAACTACTCTTGCTTTGTGGCTCGCAATGAGTTTTCTTCTAAGCAAGTAGTCTGTTTTTCCTTCTCTTCGCCTTCTGTATGCAACTGTGTAGGTTGACTTCATATTTTTTTCACCAAGTTTTGTTCTTGAATGTATAATTTAAGGTGGCGAAGGCTTCTGAAAAAGCCGCCCTTTGATTTTAAGTAAAGTATTCGCGCTTCTTTTGGTGTTATTTTTTTTGATTGTTTAAGACGATGTATAAGGTCTCGTTGAAGGCGCACAGTTGCCATCCACATGCCTTTTTCGTTATTACGTGAATTTGGCGAGCCTTTTCTGCTGCCATGTCCTTTTCTTCGTGATTTGCGTTTTTGCGCTTTGTTTTCTCGTGCCCAATACCTACTGTGATACGAGGTTGTTTTTTTCCGTATTGCGCCTTGATCTATTAGTTTGCGTACATCATACCTAGTGACTGCTTTTTTTATCTCTTCAAGCTGTGTTGGATCTATGCATACATGGCTGACGCCGCAATCAAAAATGTCTGCTGCAAGTCTTTTTTGGAGTATCATGTTGTTCTCTTGGTGAGGAGTTTATCAAGCTCTTCTTTTTCTGCCTGCTTGTCTTTTAGTTCATTTGTCTCAACTTTTGCGGCAAGTGTTGGCTGTGCTAAAACTTTTGTTTTTTCTGTTACCTTTTTTTGTTTTTGCGCTGCTTTTATGTATTCTTGTATTTTTTTTATATTCAGTATAGTTATTTTCTTTTCTTGCGCTTTAGCAATTATTTCAAGTCTTTTTTTCATTCCAACATCTGCTCCAATTACTATTCCTTTTGTTATTGGATCAAGTTTTTCAAGTTCTGCAGAATTGTGTACAATAACTGGTGCTAGTCCGTTTGACCAGAGTCCTCTGACAAGTCGTGGTGATCCCCAGCCTGGTTCTACCATTGCGGGTTGTCCTCTGTAATTATGTCTCATTTTTGAGTGCAATCCATTTGGTTTTCGCCAGCCAGTAGGTAAGGCCATTATTTTGTGGCTATCTTCTCTAAGGAAATGAGGCTTCTTGCTTTTTTGCTTTTTTCGTAGTTCTAAGAGTTTTTTCATGTCATTCCTTCTATTGGTTGTGATGCTTTTTCAATAATGTATATCCCATCCTGAAACACTCGCAGGTCTCTTCCTTTAACCCTGGTTGCTTGTTCTATGTCTGCTGCTGTCTGTCCTGCAAGTTCTTTGTTTGCTGACTCAACAAGAATATGTGCTCCATCAATTTTAACACTCACTCCTTTTTTGAGTTTTATAACACGAGGCACTTTTTCTCCTAGAAAGTTTTTTATTGTCATCTGATTATTGGTTATTGCGCAATTCATGGGAAAGTGTCCTGAACAGATTTTAAGTTTGTACTTGTATGGTTCTTGCACTCCTTTAAACATGTTGTTAAGATGTGCGATGATTGCGTAAACCTTTGCTTTTTCTGTGCGTGTTGCTTTTGCGCAGTCAATAGTGATTGTATTTTGTTCTGTTTTTACGCGTACTATTGGGTCTCCAAGTTTTTTGCATACTTCATCTTTTTTCCCTTTGACTGTCATCAGGTTTCCTTCAATACTTGCAGTGACTCCTTGTGGGATTGTGACAACTTCATGAATATTGATTTTCATTAGTAGCAGTACGCAATAAGGCGTCCTCCAAGTTTTTTTGTTTTTGCCTGGTCGTGCGTCATAAGTCCTTGTGGTGTTGAAACAATAAGCACACCAACTCCTTTTGCAGGCAAGTATCTTTTTTCAAATTTTTCATAGTCTAATATTTTTACTGTGAATCGTGGTTTGATTGCTCCGCACTTATTGATGTTTCCTGTTAAGAATAATTTTGTTACACGTCCTCTACTTGGGCTGAGCTCTTCAGTGATTCCTACATATCCTTGTTCATTAAGAATAGTGAGTATTTTGCTGAGAATATTGCTTGTAGGCTGAAGAATTACTTCTCTTCTTCCTAGCTCTTCTTGTTTGAGCACTTTTGATAATGCATTGGCAATTGGGTCATTAAGCATTGTGTTTTCCCTCAGCTAAACTTTTTAAAGCCTATGTTCATAGCTATTTCTCTAAAACAACACCTGCACAATCCTAATCCATATTTTGCGATGTGCGCACCAAATCTTCCGCAACGTACGCAACGTTTCTTGCTGACTCCTGTGCTTCGTTCTTTTGGTGCATTGTGTTTAATGTATTTTTGCAATACAATAGGTTTTGCTTTTAGTTGCTTGAATGTTTTTTTCCAGTCTTTGATAGTCATGGTGCACCTTCAATGCTGATACTGAATTCTTTTTGCATGAATGCTGCTGCCTGCTCTCTGGTAACTTGATGTTTTAGAGGTATTGCCTTACAGTGTAGTTTTCTTCGTTTTATGCGAAATCCTGGCTTTTCAAGGCTTATACACACCTCAAGACCCATAACACCTATCTCAGGCTGATATGGTACTGAGGGAATGTCAATGTATTCATGGATTCCAAATGAAATATTGCCTCTGTTATCAAATTGTGTCCAGCCAAGTTTGTTTGCTTTTGCCATAAGCAAGCGTTTGAGCAATTCTTGTGCATTTTTTTTTCTAAGAGTAAGTTTACATCCTATTGGTAGTCCTGGTCGTAAGCCCCATGCTGGAATGCGTTTGTTTGTAACTGTTTTAAGTGGTTCTACACCTGTAATTACCTTGATGAGCTTTACTCCCTTTTCTAATTTGGTCTGATCTTTTCCTGCACCTATGTTAAGAGTTACTTTTTCAAGGCGTACTTGTTGCATAGGATTCATGGGATCACGCATACTAATTGTTTTCTTGTTTCAATTATGTTTTCGCCAATTCTGCACCACACTTTTTGTCCTTCAATGCGTTCAATTATTCCTTTGTTTCCAACGTGTTTTCCACTAATAAGTGCTGTATTCGCACCTGGTCTGAGTGGAAGGTGCTTGGTGATTGTATTATTGCTTAATGATAGTGTTACGCTGTCGTGCACGTGATAATTATTGTCTGTTATTCGTGCAGTTCTTCCGCTACTGAGTGATAATTGATATTCTTTGCCAAGTGTTTTTTTGCCCAGGATTTTACATATTTTTTCACTTGCAGTAGTTGGCATTAAGTAAAGTTGCCCTTTTGTGTTTAACTGCACCACATAACTGGTTTTTGTGTCTGGTATGCTAAGAATATCAAACAATCCTACTGCCAAGTCTGTTTTTTTTGCGCGTTTACCATCAACAATTACTTGTTTTGTTTTCAAAATAAAACGCGCTTCTTTTTGTGTTTTAGCAAATCCTAGCTGAATCAGCCAGAGTGATAATGGCATTGATGTTGCAAGAGGGTGCGGTCCAGGACGTGGTTTAGAAACAAACATGGTTGTTTTTCTTTGAATGTGCCATGCTGCTGGTGCCGCGTATCGTTTAATGTGTCGTTTCATGTGAGTCTCTTCTTGTCTGTTGTGTTTAGTTCTTGAATAAGCACTTTTGATGCATGAATAGGGTATGGTGTTTTGCTTCCATCTTTCTTATGCAGTTCTATTCCTGCAATATACACTCGCTCTTTTTCAAGATCAACGCGTTCTACGCGTCCATTTTTTCCTCTGAACTGTCCTCTAAGGATTTTAACTAAGTCACCTGTACGTACTCTGATTGAGCGTGATTTTATTGTCGCTCGTAATGTTTTTGAAATGTGTGAATTAAGGAATTTTCCTTTCACGTGTTTTGGAGCATTATACCTATACTTGCGCTGTTTTGCAGGCTTTGTGCTTTTTTTCCACGATGGTGACCACTCTTTCATAGGATGATACTGGCAATTTTAGACACTGCAGGCCAGCGTTCACTCACCTCCTTTGCGATAGGTCCTTTTATCATGGTGCCTTTTGGATTGCCCATGTCATCTTTTATTACAACAGCAGCATTATCTTCAAATTTAATTCGCGTGCCATCAAGTCTTCGTATTGGTTTTTTGGTGCGAACAATAATTGCACTAACAACTGTTTTTCTCATATCAGGTTTTCCGTCTACAACACTTGCAAGTATGTGATCACCAATACCTGCAGCTGACATTCTTCCTTTGACTGTTTTCAAGTTTTTCACACTGATAACTTTAAGTGTGCGCGCTCCTGAATTGTCACATGCATGAATGCGTGCTCCATGAGGTAGTGCTCGTGAAATGCTTGCTTTGATTGGTTTCATTGTGTGATGCCTGTTTTTTCGTGTGTCGGATGATTTTTTTGTGTATTTGATGAAGTGTTTATTTTCTCAATGATTGCAAATCTTTTTGTCTTGCTGAGCGGTCTGCATTCCATAATGCGTACTGTGTCTCCATCATGCGCACTGATACATACTGGATTGTGTGCTGCAACTTTGGTGCGTCTTTTTTCGTATCGTTCATATTTTGCAACAAATTTCCTGCGCTCCCATTGTACTGTTGCAGTTTGTTGTGCTTTTGTTTGAATAACCTTGCCGACAAAGCTTCTTCCTCGCGGTCTAACTGAACCGTGCACACTGCATTTATGATCATTACATTCCATGGTCTGACCTCATGATGATTGTTTCTGGTGCAAATCCGAGCTGGATAAGTGTTTCTTTCATTGTTCTCACATGGTTTCCTTGTAGTTCTATTTTGTTTTCTTTGATGGTTCCGCCACACGCATATTTTGCTTTGAGTTTTTTGATGAGCTGTTCTAAATCAATTTCTTTATTGTCAATGCCTTCAATGATAGTGTATACTCTTTGGAATTTACGTTGTTCTGCTTTGACTATTATTTTTTGACTTTCTCTGGCAATGGCCTCACAGACACATAGATCTTGAGGAAGTCCGCATCGTTCGCATACACTCATGGTTTTTGTTTTTTACCTCCGAGAAGGCTGTTCATACGCGCTATTGTTTTGCGTATGTACCTAAGCTTTCCAGGGCTTTTTGGAACAGTGCCTATGGCTACTTGGGCGCGTTCTTTCATGAGTTCAAGCGAAAGTTCATTCCGCTTTTCGTTCAGTTCCTGTGTTTGCATTATTTTGAGTTCTTTCCACTTCATTTAGTTCACTCGTGCTTGTTGCTTTTTTGATGATTGAGATATCGTCTGGCAATTCTATGTCCGGAGGCATGATTGCAACTTGTATGCCAACTGTTCCTGATTTGAGTTGTGCTGATGCTATTGCTCTTCGTACGCTAATGAGTGAGATGTTTCCTGATTTTTTCAGGTATCCTTTGTAAAATCTCCATGTTTTTGCTCGTTGGCTTGGTATTTTCCCTGACATGAGAATTTCTATACCTAGTGCTCCTGCGTCCATGACTTCTTGCATTGTTTTGTGGCCTATTGCTTTGAATTTTTGTATGCCAAATCTTTCCATGGTTGATGCAATGCGTTCTGCAACTATGCTTGCATCTAGTTGTGGAATGCTTACTTCTGAGATTTCAATCATTGGATTTTCTAATTGAAATTTTTTCTTGAGTGTGTTGGTTAGTTTTTTGATGTTTTCCCCTTTTTTGCCAACCACAAGTCCTGGTCTTGAGGTAAATATAATGATTTTTTCCCCAAGAGGTGTTCTTTGGATTTTTGTGTGACTGTGCCCTACATTTTTGAGTGTGTGTGAAATATATTCTTGCACCTGATATTCACGTAAGTTTTCTGAGACAAATTTGCGTTCTATCATGAGGCCACACTCTTCTTGTCTTTTTGTTCTTCAAGGAATATTTCAACATGTGTTCTTTTAGCTTGCTGACGACCTTGTCTTCCATATTTCCATACTGTTGGTCCTATTTGCGCGCTGATGTGTTTGATAACAAGATCTGCTGTGCGTAAACCTTTAGATTGTGCATTAGCTTCTGCATTAATTAGTACTTTAAGCATTGATTTGCAAGTGCTTATTGGGTATCTTCCAGGACCCATTCCTGCTTTGTGACCTAAGTCAAAGTGGTATTTTGTGTAAGGTATTGCTTGTTTAACTGCAATAACATTGGTAAGTGTTTTTTTTGCAAGAACTACTTTTTTCCCGCGAAGATGTCTGCAGACTTCCATGCAGTGTTTTGTTGATATTGGAAGGTTAAGACCTAGTGCTTTTGCCTGGTTTTCTTTTGCTTGTCTGCTATAAGTGTATTTCATTGTGTTTACCTGACGCTGAGTGATGCACTGCTTCTTGTTGCTCCAATACCTGGTGCTGAATGTGAAACTTTTCTTCTAGTAAGCGCAAATTCTCCTAGTCTGTGTCCAAGCATGTCTGGGTCAATAAGTATTGGCATGAATTCTTTGCCATTGTGAACATGAATTGTTTTGCCTACAAGTTGTGGTATCACAATTACATCTCTGCAGTGTGTGTGTACTGCCTGCTGTCCTTCTGCAATATTTTTGAGCAGTGTTTTGTGCTGGTCTGGAGCTGTTCTAAGGAGTGTTCTTCGTGCCCTGGCATCAACAAGCTGAGCAAATGACTGAAGAGAGAGTGTCTTAAGCTCGTCAAGTGTTTTGCCGTGATATTTCCATTCTCGCGCCATTACTTTTTCCTCCCTGTTCTTCGTGGCCAGAGTTTGCCAACTTTTCTTCCTGGCGGAGCATTATGTCCTACTGGTCTTTGCTTTGCTTTGCGTGATGTTCTCTTATTGCCAAATGGATGATCTACTGCGTTTTGCGCTGCTGCACTTGGGTTTGGCCAGCGTTTGTTGCGTGATCTTTTGAAAAAATGTTTGATTCCTGCTTTAAGGAATGGCTTTTCTTTTCTACCGCCGCCAGCAACTGTTCCTATAATTGCGCGGCAGGCTATTGGAAACTGTCTTTCTTTTCTTGAGGGTAATATAACTGTTGCTGTGGTGAGAGTTTTTGCAATGAGACGTGCTGCAGTTCCTGATGTTCTACAATACTTGCCTCCGTCTCCAGGCACTCCTTCTATGTTGTAAATAAGTGTTCCTTCAGGTATTTCTTGAAGACTAAGTGCGTTTCCTGATTCAATGCTTGCGCCTGTTCCATGAATGATTTGTTGTCCTACAAATACTCCTTCTGGTGCTTGCATAAGGCATGTTGTGCCATCAGTGTATGATATTTCTGCAAGTGGTGCAAGATGACCTGGACATTTTACTATGTCAGTAATCACTCCTTGTCGTTGCTCACTTATTGAAGGCAGTTTTGCCACTCCTTTGTACCTGAATGATAGTGCGCGATATCCTGGTCCGCCTTTTCCTCGTGCTTGCTGAATAAGTGTTTTTCCCATGTTACATAATTCCTAGGTTTGTTGCAATGTCTATTGCTGGTGTGTTTTTTGAGAGTTTGATATATGCTTGTTTTTCTCCTTGTGGTGTGATGGTTGTATTAACTGTTAAGACATTTGCCTTAAAAAGCTGTTGTATGCTTTGTTTGATCTGGTTTTTGCTTGCTTTTTTGTGAACAATAAAAATAAGTTTGTTTTCTGATTCCATCATTCTAATTGCTTTTTCTGTTGCAACAGGATATTTTAGTATGTCATGCGGGTTGATAACTGCTGTTTCTTTTTTAGGTGATGTTATTTTTCCTTTTTTTTGTTTTCTTTGAGGAATTGTCATGTGAATAATTTCTCCGTTCCTAATGTATTAAGTGCTTTTTCTGTGAATAAAGTAAGTCTTCCTGGTGTTGCTCCTGGAGCGAGAACTTGTGTGTTGAGTTGTTTTACTGAAACTACATCAACTCCTGGTATGTTTTTGGCTGCACGTGTAAGACTGCAATTCGCGCCAACTACAAATAATGGCCCTTTTCTTTTTTTGTAAGGTCTAGACCTGTTTTTTCCTTTGCCTGAACGAATATTTTTTTCTGCTGCACGAATAAGCTCTTGTTCAAAACCAAGTTTCATTAGTAATTCATGAACATCTTTTGATTTAATGATTTGTTCAACTTCTGTGGTAAGTGCTATTGGGTATTGGCTTGGCAGTTTGTGTCCTCTAGCTGTTACAAGCCCTGCTTGCATGCTTGCTGCAAGTGCTGAGCGCAGTGCTTTTCTTCGTTCTTGAGTATTAAGATCATGTTTCCATTGTTTTGTTGCTTTTGGAGGGTGTGCGCGTCGTCCGCCTACAACACATGGTGCAAATGCTGCAGTCCAGTTCATGTTTGTGCCATTTCTTGTCATTATTTTTCGTGGCACGCGTGAAATGCCATGACCATATGCTCCTCTGTAATTCCGTCTTCGTCTAGATAGCTTTGCACTTGCGCGTTTTCCTGCACGAGGATCATTGCCATAAGGTTGTCGCGTGTTTGCCCATATTGCTTCTACTGCGCGTTTGATTAAATCTGGACGTACTGATTCTGAGAATTGTGCTGGCAAGGATACTGTGCCTGTTGTTTTTCCTTCTTTATTAACGAGAGGAATGTTCATGTTATACCTCAGTACTCAACCAGTTTAGTGGTGCTGGCTGGTTTGTGTGTTTTAACGGTCTTATTGGTGGTGTCATTGTGACAAGTCTTTTGCTTGGTCCGCCAATGCTTCCTTTAAGAAGCAGGTATGAATTTTTGACATTACCATATCTAAGCCAGCCTGATTTTGGATTTATTCCTTCTGGTGTTTTTGAGAGTTTGACTATCCACTTGTTAAATTCTGTTCTTTGCCAATAGCCTGTTTGTCCTTGGTGTGCAACTGGCCAGTTGCGTGTTCCGTGCCAAGGTCCCAAGCTTCCTGGTCCGCGCTTTGTTTTTTCGCTTTTGTGGTGTCTTATGTTAACTCCATGTCTTTGTACTGGTCCGAGGACTCCTCGTCCTTTTGTAATCGCATGAGTATCAATGAACATTCCTTCAGTAAATGAATCCTGAACTGTAAAGTCTTTTCCAAGCATATTTTTTGCAAAACTTAGTTTGTCTGGAATACTTGTTCCGCCAATTGCCATTTCAAAAATATCTGGTTTTTTCTTTCCTATGCTTGTAAGTTTTGGTTGTGTTGCAATAATAACTTTAACATCTGATAATTCTTCTGGTTTGATATTGTCAATTTTTGTTTTTTGTTTTTTTGGCGTAAGAATTGTTCTGCCTACTTCTTTGTCTAATTTTTCTGCAAAAATAGTATGTGTTGGATGTCTTCCATATGCGTCTTTTACATATGTTCGTATGCCAATAATAGTGATAGGCGGGCATTCAATAACAGTGAGTGGAATAACTATTTCTGTGCCTTTTGTCATGCTTGTTGGTTTGTTGTCTATCATTGTTGCGTGAAGCATGCCTACTTTATATCCTGCAAAGCCTGCTACTTTTGTTTCTTTGATAGTTGGCCAGTTTCTAATGTTTGCAAAGTGTCTTCTAGCTCGTTTGCGTGGCCAGTATTGCAGGCTGCTTCGTCTGGGAAAGCGAATTCGTGGCATTGTTCTCCAATATTTTTGTTGATTTATGGTAAGAGCCTGAGTTCGAGAAAGTCTTGACCTTCTAGACCTGTACTGAACAATGTGTTCAGGCTCGCTAGTTATTCGTGAGAACAAGGAGGGATTTATAAAGCTTGACGTTTTTGTGCTGTTGGGGTTTTTCTCTCTATATTCTTCTTGTGATTCTGAAATTTTGCAAGCACATCTTCTGTAGTCATTGCTTTGGTGCGCTGTATGAGTTCTTTTATTGCGTTCACGTCTATATTTTTTCTTTTCCATGCTCCTGCAAGTCTGCTTATGTTCTGTTTCTTTTTTAATGTGGCCATGCATTGTCTGTCTGAGAGGTAGTATTTAGTTTTAACCTAGGTTTAGTTAAGGACATAAGTACCCTATAAAGTTTTGCGTGAAAACATGTTTTTGCCAGAATGTTTCTAGTGCGTCTTGTAGATCTTCTATTTTCGAAAAATATTGTGAGTTGGTCACTGCATTTTTTGTGACTTTCCAACAGGTTTCAATGGGGTTTAGTTCT
>ORJL011689618.1_pt1 | contig 46394 bp, 74 predicted proteins | sample 1779941 | NCBI WGS metagenome assembly ORJL01 (sample SAMEA104232317, study PRJEB22302) | groundwater metagenome | biome: forest; feature: aquifer; material: groundwater | place: USA | collected 2011-08-07 | depth 5.8 m | reverse complement strand
TTTCGTGCGGTAAGTTGGTCCCGTGGAAGGAATCAGATTGTGGACACTACATCAATCGTAAGCACATGGCGACCCGTTACGATGAACAGAACAACAACGGGCAATGTCGAAGCTGCAATCGTTTTGATGAAGGGAATATTCAAGGGTACCGGAAAGGATTGATCGAAAAAATCGGCATTGAGGCGGTTGAACGGCTTGAAATCAAAAAGTTTAACACCTGCAAAATGTCACAATTTGAGGTTAATTTGCTGACAAAACTATATAAGCAAAAGATTAAATCACTAACTTTGAATCAATGAAACATCCAGTAAAACTAATTCAATTTTCAACCGACAAACCAATTGAGGCCGGTAACATCTATCTCATCCAACAGGGCGATATTAAAAAAGTTGTCTCGAAAGGAAGTCTGGAAAAGATGAATTTGAGCGGTAAATGGGTAATAATTAAGGAATTTAAAGATCAAATACAATGACACCGAAAGAGAAAGCACAAGAGTTGGTTAAAAATTATTGGGATGTTGTTTTTGATTTTGGCCTTTTTGATTATGGTAAAAGTCGGACGGTTAAATGTGCAATTATCATGGTTAAAGAGATCCTTACTAATTTTGAAGGATTACACAAGCCGGAATACTGTGCTTTTGATGCGATCGGAGATAGAAAATTTACTTTTGAAGGCGAATACGAAACACACATGACTGGTTATGACATGGTTGAATATTGGAACGAAGTTTTAAACGAACTAAACAAAATGCAATGAATGAGCCAAAGAATATTTATTTGGATATAAGCAACATTGAAGAAGGGGACAATTATCAGGTTGACGCATATTTAACTCCTGATTACGAAGAAGAATACCTTCGTAGATATCTTTCTATTAACCACTTAAAAAACTGGATAAAGAAAAACTATTCCAATGTCTATTTAGATGAACTTTTAATTTTTATCGAGGAATTATGATCGGCCATTACCGCAAAGCACTTGACAGCCGTATCGCAGCAGGTAAAGTCTATCTCAACAACAAGCAGACTTTAATAACCGGCTATGACGAGAAAGAAGGGTGTGCGGTTGTGATTGTTGAGGGCAAAGAGATAATTTTAACAGAAAATGATAATTTATTGATAAATGGACACGAAAGCAAAAGACCTGATTAAGCAGTATTTCGCCTGTACCTGTGATGAGATGTACAAGAGGCGAGAGTTAACCGATCCTACCTGCTTCATTTGTAATAATGAAGAGGCAATTGAGGACGTTATGACAATCTATGCCAATCAAAAGCTGGTTGAATTTATTAACTGGTACAATGACACTAACAATATCGGTCAGTATATTACAAATAGCCGGATCGGACAATTTAATTTAATCCAAAATGAAACGGATACAGCGAAAGAGGACTAAAGGCTTTAGGCTACCGGAAAATACAATTTGCGTTAATCGTCCGACCAAGTGGGGTAACCCATTGAGGTTAGACGGTGACATGATTATGATCCATGCCGGTTATCGCCGGGCAAATTTAGCTCCGTGGGTATTTTACACATTAGGTGATATTGATGATGTATTACACCTTTACGATCTTATTTTGGACGGTATTCAGTTTGTGAATAAAGATCTTCAATATTGGTCGGATCAGTTCAAAAAGAATGACATCGAAGAGTTGAGAGGTAAGAACGTAGCTTGCTTTTGTAGGTTAGATCAAAAATGTCATGCAGATGTACTACTTAAAAAATTGAACCAATGAGACCAAACAGAGTTGATTGCCAATACTGCAAAAACTTTAAACCGGTAGTTACTAAGGATGACAATCTGATCGGCAAGACACTTGAAAAAGCCAAATGCAAGCTCGGTAAACGAGTTATGTTCAGGATGCCAACAAGTGATTATCATTGGGATACCGGAGGATATTACAGATATTGCAACGAATATAAAAAACCATGAAAACTAAAATACAATACATTCTGTTTTTCACAACTTTATCCGGATTGGTCGGGCTGATCCTGTTTAATGTCTGGAAGTTTGTGAGTGAGATATACGGCCAGTGACTCCGGTTAATTGTCTACGTTCTTATTCATTAACAAAGCATTTTGCTGGTTGTTTCAAACGCTCCTAGCCCTATGCCGCACAGAAAGATTGACAACCGGAAAGACGGCGAAAGAGTGGAAGGCTTTTAAAATTATGATACTGATTGAAAAGGGAACGAGATATAATTACCTGATTGACGAAACCGGAACTATTTACCGGCAATGCAAAAAAGGAATTAAGGAGGTCGAAAAACGCATCGGCCAGCGTGGTTATTGTGAGTTTAAGATGGGAAACAAAACGGTGCTTTATCATCAGATTGTCGCAAAATATCTGGTTCCAAATCCTAAAAACGGTAACATGGTATTTTTCAGGTCAAAGGATTATTTAGATATTCGACCTGAAAACCTTCGCTGGGTGTGGAGCAGACAAGGGCAAACATTAACACCTAATCAGGCTATTCAGCGATCAACAGACAGGGACTTAATCGCATATTATCGAACAGGAAACAAAGAGGTTTTAACCAGTGTACTGCAAAGAGAAACGGCAAAGATCAACAAACAGTACGCCGGATCGGTTTATTTAATGGCTTACAATTATGCTGAACGTGGTTTACTATTTGATATTCAAAAAGATGTAAGATATTTACTTTACGCCCAAATGAAGTATGTGAATAAAAAACGACTTCATACGGTGCAGATTAATGAACGATATTTGTGAGTGAAGTATTTTTTACATAGCTTTGCGTATTATGACAACCGATAAGATCAAACAGGGAATCTATTCGTACGGAGTTTATCCGGCGTTGATATTGTTGCGAGAATTGCAAGATTTAGAAAAATATGAAGATTGTGCAATTTTAAAGAGTGCAATAGATGAGATTTTGCAGGGTAGAGAATATGGACTGACAACCAAAGTTGATGATAAATCACTTAAATCGAACTATAAAAAAATTGTGAACTCAATGAATAATGTTTGGTTAATGAAGAATAACATGCCTTATTACATTGATGAATTTAAGAAGAAGGTTTTAATTTAAAAATCACATGTACGTACTATTTGGATTTATTAAGTAATTTTGTAGTTATGACAGTACCCAAGGACACAAGAGAAAAGCAATTTACTGAGATCCTTTTTAATATTTCAGAGTTTGGTATGTCGTGGAAAAAAGCACTTAAAGGAACGATGTCTTCAAAGGATTTTAACGACATGATTGATTCAGATGAAGAAAAACAAAAGCGTTACGTGCGCGCGTGCGAACAGAGAGCAGACTTTTTGGCTGAAGAGGCTATTGATATTTCCGATTGCATTGGAGACGACACCATCACAACAGAGGACGGTCGGGTAGTTGAGAATCAAAGAGTAATCAACAGAGACCGGTTAAGAGTTGACACTCGCAAATGGCTGTTGGCAAAATTACACCCTAAAAAATACGGCGAAAAAATCAGTCAGGAGTTAACCGGTAAAGACGGGACGGCACTGATACCCAAACAAGAAATAGATTTATCTAAACTTTCAAATGATGACCTCAGAAAGCTTATTAAGCTGCAAACTAAAGCAGGAATTGGCACGCCGTAGCTTCTGGGACTTTTGCAATTATTTAGAGCCTGAATTTTACCGACCAGAACGGGACCATCTTAAAATCCTTTGCGATACACTTGAAAAGTTCTACTACAATCAACTGTTAAAACCAGACGGGAGCCCGTTTCATAAAATAATGATTCGGCTTCCTCCGCAGCACGGGAAACTTTTACCGGCAGATACGCCTATTTTAACGACAATAGGATGGAAAAGCCATGGAGATTTAAAAGTAGGTGATTATGTATTTGGTCAGGATGGGAAACCGAAAGCTGTCTTGGGTAATTCTGGACTGTATTTATGGAATGTAGAAAAAATAACCTTCAATGATGGCATTTCTATTTTAGCATCAAAAGAGCATTTGTGGAATCTTGAAGTTGAATATGATGACCATAAAGGAAGGCGTACTATGATTATGGAAACTCGGGATATATTTAATAAGAGACATAGGCGAAGTCCTTATATAACATGCTCTCCGGCCATTGAAACAGAAGAGATTAATCTTCCGATTGATCCCTATTTATTGGGTTGTTGGCTTGGTGATGGTGATTCAAGAGATCCATATTTAACGTGTTCTATTAGTGATTCAGATCATTTTTCTTCAATCGGAGACGTGATGAACATAAATAAACGTCCAACAATAAAAAGAATAAGACTGAATGGTTTGCGGTCAACATTAAAGGAGAATCAGTTAATTAAAAATAAACACATTCCAATGTGCTATTTATTATCTTCAAAAGAGCAGCGGATGGAGCTATTAAGGGGCTTAATGGACACGGACGGTTGCTGTGACAACAGAGGAAATGCTGAGTTTTGTCAAATGAAAGGAAGATTAGCGGATGATGTTTATACGCTACTAAGAACGCTTGGAATTAAAGCAAGAAAAAATGATTATGATGCAAAACTACATGGTAGGAAGGTTGGAATTAAAACAAGGATAACATTTACTCCAAATAAATCAGACAGCATTTTTAAACTTCAACGAAAGCAGGAAAGAGTAAATAATAAAACGAATAACGATAGGAATGATAAATTTAAATATTTCATTAAAAATATTGAAAGTCACGGTTTAGTAATTGGTAATTGTATTGAGGTTGAGGATAGTATGTATTTAGCTGGAGTTGATTTGATTCCAACACACAACAGTAGGTCACTGGTCAACTTCACTAAATGGGCACTCGGAAAGAATAACGAAGAGCGAATAATAACCGCTTCACACTCAGACGGGCAGGCTTCGGACTTTTCCAGATACACCAGGGACGGGATCAGCGAAGTTAAAAACATTGAATCACAGGTGGTTTATTCCGATGTATTCCCGGGAACAAAGATCAAACAGGGGAACGCTTCATTCCAGAAATGGGCACTGGAAGGCCAGCATTTTAACTATTTGGGTGTAGGCGTCGGCGGTGGGGTGACGGGTAAGGGCGCAACTATTCGCATAATGGATGACCTGATTAAAGATGCCGAAGTAGCTCTTTCAGATAATGCACTGTCAAAAATTTGGGTTTGGTTGTCCGGTACTTTCTCTTCACGTAACGCAGCCATTGGAGGCGATGTAAAGGAGATATTTTGCGCTACTATCTGGGGAGAGCAGGATCCGCAAATGATCTTAGAGACCACTGAGCCTGGCGAATGGTATATCTTGGCTATGCCTATTTACAATGCTGATACAGATCAGATGCTTTGCCCTGACATGATGAGCAAGGAATCATATCTGAAGTTAAAGCACCGGATGGAAGTTGACAGCCGAACAAAAATGATCTTTCAGGCTAATTATCATTGCATTGCTATATCGGATGATGAGACGAAAGTCTTTCCGGTGAGTAGTTTGAAGCGTTATAAGGATTTTCCGGTTGATATGGAATACTTTACTATTGCCTTTGCCGACTGTGCTGATGAAGGGCAAGACAATTTCGCCATGCCTATTGCTCGGGTTTACGGTGACCGGGTGTATGTTTTTGATGCAATATTTGATCAAAGCAACCTCACGATTCAGGAGGGGCAGGTAGTAAGTAAGGTTAAAGAATGCAACATCAATAATTTAGTGATCGAATCAAATAGCTTTGGAGCCTACTTTTCCCGGCGAATGCGTGAATTATTGCCTAATATTGAGATTTTTGCCCAGTTTGCCAAAACGAATAAGATGGGTCGGATACTGGCAAACGCTGGATTGATTAAATTGTACTTCTATTTTCCTGAAAATCCCAATAGCACACTGCAAAGATTCATCCAACAGGTCACCCAATTAATGAAAACCAGCACGAAAAACGATGACGCACCGGATTCTTTGACCGGTATGGTTCAGTACTTAGAGAAATTTAACGGGTTATTCAAGTCTGAATGATTTATTTTTGAAAATAATCTAAATTAATAGCTACATATACGGATATTATATATATATTTGTTGGATAAACCACTTAAAAGCGAAACAATGGAAGTACATTTTATCAAAACATCTGCAAACGGTGATCCTGATGATTTTTTTCAAATAGTAGGAATGGACGTCATCCCGAGAATTGGCGAAACAATTACCTTTGTACCTCAAAAAAGCGACGAAAATAGCTATATGGTTGAAAGTGTTGATTATTCCATAAAGGATAAAGGGCAATATTGGATCAGGATTTGGATAAGACATATAGAGTCATGAAACTTTCAAATATTAAAACCAAAACGGAATTTTTTGAGGTTGCTGATATCTGGTATCAACGAACGATTCGATTAATGGAAATCACCAACGATAGTAATGAGACGTTGGTACGAAAATGCAAGGCAGCCTATTTGTGTATGATAATGTTTGCAAGAATGTCTAAAGTCTCTCAGATTGCTATTCAAATATCACAACCGAAACCACCGGATTATATTGCAAATGGTACGGCAATTTTTGGCGAAGGAATCGAAGAGGTAATCAAAGATCGAACGGGGAAAACGATTGCAACGGCAAAATTAAACTTTAAGAAATGAAAATGATATTTTTAAAAGCAATGGATGACTTCAAGGAAGGAGACGAGCGCAAATTGACCGAGTTTAATTTGAAGTCTGGTCTTTTTGCTTCAATTACTAAAAACAGCGAAGGTTTCAAGATCAAAGAGAAACGGATATATGATTTAGAGAAACAAGGAATAATAAAATTAGTTGTGTTATTTGTGTTTTGTCAACCATTGTCGCACTTATAATCTATTGATTATGAAATACCCAAACATTAAAGCCGCCCACCTCTCCCACACTCAAATTGCTAAAGCGCTTGGGTATGCGAATGTAAAATCATTTAGAACTTCATCGGCTCATCAAAGGCACATGAGAGGGGTTGAGACCGTTTTGGAACTGGGAATTACAAACCAAACTATTCCAGGATTAATGAAAATCGCATTGTCTGGAGGTGGATTTAAACCAGACGGGAAGCCTTGCAAAGTTGACATGATTAAATTACAATTAAACCAAATTAAATGAACAAAACCAGACGCAAAGTAAAATTTTATGAAGGTGACGGCACTCCCTTTAGATCGGTTAAACCAGGCAGAAACGCTCCCTGTCAATGTGGAAGTGGAAAGAAACAGAAGTACTGCTGTGGGGCTGAGTCGAAATTATACCATTCAAAACCACCACCAAAAACAGATTTAGAGAAGATGATAGAAGAAAATCAGCCAGCCGAATAAGCTGGTTTTTTTATGCCTGAAAATAAAAACATGTTAAAAAACATAATTGTAAAACATATTTTTATATATTTGCCTAACTAATTCTTACTTGAATGTCTGAATGGACTTTTCAAAAGCTAGGTGATATTTTCCGCAGACGTACGGATGTAGTCAGGAATCCAGTCAACTACTACAATTATCAATACTTAGTCGATAAACCTGCATGGCTATCTCTTCGCAGTGTTCATGAATATCGCAAGGCAGTTGCTGAAAATCCTGTATTGAATGGATGTATCTCAATTCTTGCAAGTGCGGCGGCAAACGGCAAAAAATACCTGGTTGACCTGAATGGCAAAGAAATTGAGTGGAGTTCACGCCGTACAGGAGTGCAAAATGCACGTAAACTATTTGTTGATAGGCCAAATCCTTTACAGTCGGTTAAGGAGTTCAACCTAGAGAGAATGTTCATGTTTTTTACTTATGGAAACAATTATGTCTATCTGAATAACCCGCTAGAATCATTTGATACGGATATTATGACCGTTCAGACAATGATTAATCTTCCATCTGAATGGGTAACAGTTCAACAGACAGGGAAAATTTACGATCAAATTGACATTAAAGGCATTATTGAGAAATATTCTTTGATTAATTATGACCCTGTTCGGTATTTTCCACCGGATAAAATCATACATTTTAACGATATTAACCTATCGGATGTAGGTAATTCTATTGTCGGTTCATCCCGCTTGGAGTCTCTTCGTTATCCAATTACCAATACTCAACTGGCATTTGAAGCCATGAATGTCATTTTGAAGAGCCGTGGGATGCAAGGGATTATCAAGGCAAACAACAAAGATGCAACCGGCACTCAAATACCCCTGAATGCAGTCGCAAAATCAGAGATTGATAAAACTTTTAAATCAGACTATGGACTTCGTGAAAACCAAAACCAATATCTGATCAGCTATTCAGATATTGACTATATCAAGACAATCATGAACAGCGAAGAGCTCGGAATTTATAAGGAGTTCAGTAATAACGCAATGATTATTTCCAATGGGTTCAATATCCCTACTGAACTTTATAAGACTTACACACAGGGCGCAACATTTGAGAACCAAGTACAGGCAGTTCGCAGGCTCTATCAAGACACGATCATTCCGCTTGTTGAGAATGAAGACCTTTATTTTACAGAAAGACTTCAGATGAGAAAATACGGCTTTGAACTTAAAACTGACTTTTCTCATATCATCTCACTTCAGGAGGCCTTTAAGGAAAAGGCTGTTGCGCTGAGCATGAACGCACGTTCAGCAGAATTGGCATATAATAACAGCATGATTACATGGGATGAATACCGGATACTTTTGGAACTCCCGCCGGTCGGTGAATTATTAGGAGGTAATCTTTATAAATACCAACGCCCTGAAACATTTGCAGCAGATGCAAAGGTATCATTAAGAGAAGTACAAACCACAGATCAAACAATAACGCCATGAAAACAAAATTATCAAAAATAGAAATCGAAGCATTGAGATTAAAGAAACTGGAAAAGTCCAGTAAACTCGTTAAAAAATAAGGCTATGGAAAATCAATTTAACTATGGTGCTAAACAGTTTGGAACTCAAAAAGAGCTGTTTGCTTTTCTGTTTAAGAACAAAAAACAGTTGATCGCACAAAAAAAGGCGGTTACAAAGTTTGCTGATTGCGTTACCTGTGAGCCTGTGATTATGCACGATAAACCAACTAAAACAGAAAAGGCTGATCAGCCAATAGAGGGAGTATTACCCGACACGCTGAGAGTGGGCGTAATCATCAACACTACCAATTTCATGGATTGTCACGACGATGTTCATATACCTGGTCTTTGGTCGAAATCTTTGGCAGAAAACAAAATGATGATGCACGTTCAGGAGCATGAAATGGAATTTGAAAAGATTATCTCAGACGGTAAGAATCTGAAAGCATATACCCGCAATTACACATGGGAGGAACTTGGCTATAAATATCCCGGAGTTACCGAGGGGCTCACGTTTGATTCGATCATCGAACGCAAACGAAATGAGTTCATGCTAAACCAGTACAAAAATGGTTGGGTAAGAAATCACTCGGTCGGGATGCGTTATGTGAAATTTGATTTGGCCATGAATGACGAAGATTGCCCGAATGAATTTGCAGCGTGGAATTTGTATTACCCACAGATAGCCAACAAAGAAAGAGCTGACGAAAAAGGTTATTTCTGGTATGTGATTGAGGCCAAATGTATCGAAGGGTCAGCCGTCCCGATGGGTAGTAACTCAGCCACTCCTACAATGACCGTTGAAGAAATGCCAATTGAAGAAACTAAGAATGAGCCGCCAATTGAGGCACTCCCTATAGAGCCGGAGCAATCCACTCATAAAAGTATTGATTACAATTATTTATTAACCCATTTAAAAAATTAAAAAGATGGATGAGAAAGAATTATTGTTAAAAGAAATTCAGGGACTTATCGCTGATTCACAAAAAGAAAATGTGACAGAGAAAGCACTGAATGACCGTATCGAAGCAATCAACAAGCAGATCGAAGCGAAATTGGACAACGCAGGAATGGCAGCACTAAAAGAAAGTGTTGACAAACTATTGCAAGCCACAGCAGAAAACGCAGCTGCAATTAAGGCCGTCAATGAGACCGCTAAGCCACAAGGCAAAAAAGGAACAGTAAAAACATTCCGTGAAGCTATCGAAGAAGCCCTGATGGAAAAATCCGAAGGGTTGCTGGTAGAGAAAAACGATGACAACGGAAAACGTCTTTCACTGAAAGATTATTTCACCGAAAAAGGCAACAAAACCACTCCGGTTTTCACGTTGAAGGCTGTTGATATGCTCGAAAGCAATATCGTTCAGAGCAACGTTTCCACAGTTCGTTTGACAGAACTTGACCCGAACAGGGTAAGTATCCCGTTGACCATTTACCCGCACGTAATGGAGTGGATGCCTTCAAAAGGTATCACCCGCCCGTACATGAGTGTGTTGGTGGTTTATTCCTATTCTGACGGAGCCGGGACAAAAACCGAAGGCAGCGCACCTGGTCAGTCCAGCTTCTTGCTGAAAACTATCGAGTTCAAAGCGTTCACAATTTCAACCTTTGGAACCTTGTCAGATGAAACATTGGACGACCTTCCAGAAGCAATGGATGAAATTGCCATGGTATTCCCTTCCAAAATCCTGGACAACGTGGACAGTCAAATTTTGGGCGGTGCAGCTGGTGACGACGTTTCTACCCTGAAAGGTCTGGCAGCAGCCACAAAACACACTAATTGGAATGGAACAGCTTATGCCGTAACTATCCCTGGTGCAAATATGATCGACCTGATTGATCTATTGGCATTCCAAGTCAGGAATAACAAATATATTCCTGATGCAGTTATCATGAATCCTGTTGAACGGATCAAATTAGGTCAATTGAAAGACTTGTTCAACAATTCAATCAGTGACCGACGGATCACCTTCGACACACTTGGCCGACCTGTTTTCGTTTCTGGTTTGAGAATTTTTGAATCTACCGGAATCACTGCCGACACGATGTTTGTTGTTGACAGCAAACAACTTCTGATTGGAAAGCGTAAAGATATGACACTTGAAATTGGTTACAATGGTACAGACCTTTCAGAAGGCCAAAAAACCGTCGTGGTTAAAGTTCGTGTAGCTTTTGCCGTACGTGATGCTAATGCTGTGGTTTATTCCGCCGCTGTTGCTGCTGATGCATCTGCACTTGTAAAAGTTTAATCCAATGAAAAAGGGATTAATTTTTATTGTGCTGATTTTTGCAGCAATTATCAGTACAGCAGCAGATAGGAGCTTAACGATTGCACCGGGTTATACCATGCTGAATCGGTTTACCCTGAACGCCAGCGATACTATCACTACGAGCGCAACCGTAACATATTCGATCACGAACCTTCAGAAGTATATGCAACATCAGGTTTTTACCGTTGCATTAACGACTGTTTCAGGTTCACCTTCGGTAACAATTACCGCACAAGGCAGGGTAACATCGACAAGCGCATGGGTAACAATTGGAACCCCTATAACTTGGACAACGACCGGCAATAATGGAAGTATGGCGAGCGTTGACCCTTATAATTACAACTATTTAAGGGTCACATTTGTAGCAAGTGGAGCAACTCAGTTAACCAAAATCACAGGGTTTGAGGTGAAGACCGCCAACGCTTATGACATCCCTGCTAATTCCGGCACGCTGACAATCAGTCGAGCGACAACCGGGGTAGTAACCGTAACTACAAAGGACGACGACGCAAACGCTGCCACTGTTTACCGTGCGGGTGGAACGGGGGCGCTAACTTTAGGCAGCGCAGCAGGGACAACTGCTATTACTTCAAGTGACTGGGCTATCTCAGCTACTGGCGATCAGACAGGCATGGGTGCAGCTACTTTTGATGGATTGGTAACAGCCACGGCAGGGCTTTCATTTGCAACAGGATCGACAGTGTTCTGGGCAAAGGGTGGAGTACCAACAGCGGTAACAACGGGGACGGATGTTGCAGCTTCAGCAGGAGCAAGATGGTGGGTTGAGATAGAAATACCTCACAATGCAACAATAACCGGACTTTCTTACTTAGTTGGGTCTGTGGGTGGTACTGATTCTGTTATGGTTCATCTCTACAATTCAGCAGGTACGCAGGTAGCGACTTCAAAGAAAACAGGCGCAGCTCACGGTGACTTAGTTGGAACTGCAGCGCAACTTCAATCGGTAGCATTCACCGCACCTTATGCGGCTGTTGCAGGTAAATATTTTGCCGCCGTTCAGTTTAACGGTACTACCGCCAAATTTAGGGCTTATCTCATTCCTGGTAGTAAGTTTGTGGCCAATACAGCGGCAGGTACTTACGATACAGCAGTAGCGAGTATAACGCCTGGAAGTACGTTTGTTGCAGACAAAGGGCCAGTAATATCGACATACTGATGGAAGCAATAGTTAGAAATGGTCAGAGAATCAGCGGAAAAGTTGCCGAAATACTCGTAAGGGTAGGTTTGGCAACTCCCGCCGAAGCCAGCGAGGTGGTCGTTAAAAAACCTATTCAGAAAACGCCAGTGAGTGGGTCGTTAAAAAAGAAAGTTAAAAAATAAGTTATGTCATTCATTGATAGCTCATATTTTGTAGGTGAAGCGTTTATACCGAATATTTCGGCGAACACGACAAACATTAACCAGGCAATTACTCAGTATGAAAAAGAAATACTGATTCACCTGCTTGGTTATAAGTTGTATTCGCGTTTGATCGCTGACCTCACGGGAGCGGGAGGCGTTCCGGTTACTCAAATTTACAAGGATCTGGTTAATGGTGCGGAGTTTACACACACCTTCAGGGGTCAATCATTCCTACTGAAATGGGAAGGCCTGCAAAATACTGCAAAACAATCATTGATAGCTTACTATGTTTACTATCAGTATGTCCAACGAGATGTTACACACTTGTCAGGGGTTGGAAATATCAAGACTCCCTCAGGAACAGAACAACGGGCATCATCGGTAAACAAACTTTGCAACGCATGGGAGCGCATGAGGGAACTGTATGGAATTGTACCACCGGAATATAAAAGGTATTTCGGTGGTTATAAACAAATTCAGTCTTTATCGGCTGACCAACTTCCTTATACTTTCAATTGCGACCCATCTGCATATAACTTTCTTTTTGCCAACAAAGCAAATTATCCGGATTGGCGGTTCACACCACAATGGAATATTAACGCATTTGGAATATGAATTTCAAGGATCTATTTAAAACTGTTGTCGATAATGTCAGGTTGGAATACGACCCGACAAACAATCTACGGCCTTACTTTCAGTTTGGTTTGTATGCTGACCTTATCGAAGCATTAAACATTAAGGATAACAACCAGATTGGAAAGTACCCTTTGATTTGGCTGGTTTGGGAAAAGTCCGACAATCAACAGCGATGGATCGACCCTTGTTTGTATTCTATTTCTGTTCGTGTTTTTATTTGCGATCTGGCAGTTCAGGATGACAACACCGATGAACGCTATACAAATGTCTATCCTGCACTTAACTCAATTTTTGACATGTTAAACAAGGAATTGAAATACAGTCCTCAGATGGGTTTTGAAAAGGATTACAGCTACACACTTAACGATCTCCCGGCCTGTCAATTGGATGGCTCTTCTGGTATTCCTGATTTTATTTCAGCTAAAGAAATCAATTTCAAAAATATTTACGTTTATAACACATAAAAAATTATGGCAACATTCAAATACAGCGGTAACGGGGCAAGCAAGGCACTCCTTCAGGACGTGAAAGGCTTGATCATCCTTACTAAGAACACTACCTTATCGGTCGCCAATGCAAAAACACTGGTCGCTGGATGGGGCTCATTGATCAACCCATCGACTACTGCAGCGATTGCGGCAACGTATATCGACATAGCCAGAGGGTTTGAATCAAAGACAAAGGCGGCTGAAATGGTCACCTCTAATACAGGATTTGAGGAAAAGGCGAAAGATTTTCCTCCTCAGTTCATCGCATACGGATATATTTCCTATGCTGATTATCAAACATGGTTTGCAGCGGATGGTCAGGAGTTCGATTTTATTCCTGTTTTGCAGGATGGTAAATTGATTTTTCCGTTAACTTCTGCTGGACTTATGATCGGATTCTGTGGTCGGTTGATCATTACTAATTTCGATCTTCCAAAAGCTGGCGGTGCAGAAAAAGCAAAGTATGCTGAATTTACCGTTTTGTTCGATGACGTGGATCAGATGAAGAACGCCCAGATTGTTACACCGGCATTTACCCGCAAAGAATTGAGCGCACTCGTTCCGGTTGGTTTGAATTTGGAAGTCATTACGGCTTACGAAAGCACTGGAGGTACAGTAGTAGTGAAAGCTACTAATAGAGCCACTGGTTTGCCGTATGTAGGACTTACAACAACAGCCGAATTTGAGATTGTTTCAGTTAGTGGTGACACTGGCGGGGCGGTTACGGTTGTTGGTGCAACATCTGCAAATCTGGGATTATACACCCTTACTGTCCTGAATGGTGCTGCGAAGATGACGAAGCCATTCGAGGTAAGAGGAGTGAAGATTACTGCTGGGGCTGTTGCTTATCTTACTAATGTGATTAATATACCTGTATAATGGCACAGTTCGGCAAAGTAAGCGTAAAGGATGACAATCATTGGGATAAGTGGAGTTGGAAAGACTTTTCAGATTTCTACGACAACTCATTGAAAGGTCACTGCACGGAATCGCTCGAAGAGGTTGCTAAGGCTCTTGGGGTCGTTATTCCCGAAAAAGTCAAACCTGATAAGGTAAAACCAGCCGTTGAGGCTTAAACAAAATAGGTGTTACGAGAGATTGTGGCACCTTTTTTTATTCAAATTAAAACTAAAATGAGCAGAATTATCGACATACAGAAAAAGAGCAATCAGTACATGGCAGCATTCAAAGATAACGTGATCCGTGTGATTGAATCAAATGAGAAAATCATGCTGAACATGAATAAGTCTCAGATGTTAGGCTCTTTTGATGCTATGGACAAGTCGCTGATTCACTCCCGGACTAAGTCGGAATATCTAAGCAAACCCTATGCACGGCGCAAAGGCAAAAGCAAACCCAATCTCTTTGACCGTGGAGATTTTCAGGGCGGTATGTTCATGACTATGCCAACGGAAAAAGATTACATCATAACGTCAGACGATCCTAAAGTAAATTTTCTGATTGGCAACTACGGTTCTATTTTCGGGGTAAGTCCAAAGAACCAACCGAAAGCAAAAGAGGTGAATGATAAATCAATTGTCGAAGATTATTTTAAAAACGTATTCCAATGAGTTACGATTCAATAAATGACACAAAGCTGCATCAATGTAGGGTAGGAACCTTATTGTGTAATGCAGCAGATGAACTAATTAGAAGAAGCGAGATTCATGACGCTTCAAAAATCGAAAGTCCCGAAAAAGAACTATTCGATGAATACACCCCAAAATTGGCGGGGTGCACGTATGGCAGTGATGAATATAAGGAATTTTTAACAGGGTTAAAAGTCGCCTTAGATCATCATTATGCAAACAACTCACATCATCCAGAACACTACGAAAATGGAGTTGATGGGTTTGATTTATTCGATTTGATTGAAATGTTCTTCGATTGGAAGGCCGCAACAGAAAGACACAATGATGGAAATATTTACAAGTCAATCGAAATAAATACTAAGCGATTTAACCTTTCGGATCAGGTCGCTCAGATTTTTAAAAATACTGCAATTAAACAAGGCTATTAAAATGTTAAAACCGCTGCACGAAATAACCCTAAAGGATGTCATTTTACTTGACGCCACAAAGTCTGCAACCGTATTAAAAAAATATTGGTTCATCCCGTTATTTTTATGCAGGAAGGAACTTGAATCGTTGGCAAAACAAATATTTGAATCTATCGGAGGTAAAACTATTGATGATTTACAAGATCAATTTGACAGGCTTACAAGTTATCGGAGGCTGCTAATTTTAGAGGCTCTCTATAAGGCTGTGCAGATCGAATTTGAGTTAAAAGGCAGAGTTACGGCATGGAAGGTACTTTTAGGAAAAGACTTCAAGGAATCCCCACAATTGGAGCAAGTCTTGGCAGAGGTTTTGAAGCATACAGGCATAACAATTGAGACACCTGAAAGCCTGAAAGATTTTGCCGACTACGTTCAGTTTAGAATAGATAAACATGCTGAAATGTTTCCTGAGATTGAAGAGGTAAAAGAAACAACTCCGCTGATTGATGTTTTTTATTCGGTGTTCAACTACATGAATGAGCCGTTCAACGACAAGATGCTACTGATTGCCTTTATCGGAATGAAAAAAATGGCAGAAAGCAGGATTTTAAAACAATCAAATACAGACGAAAATGAGCTTCAGTAACGAAATTGCAGATGTTGAAGGACTAAAAAAAGCCTTTGACGGATTGGATGGATCTTTAAATAAGAATGCAACCGATCTTTTGAAACTCATTAAGGTTTACGAAGACTTGAATAAGGTTACCCAAAATACCGCTCAGACTGCTGAAAATTTAGGCAAAGCGCAAAAAGCAACAGCGGACGCAGCAAAACAGAAAGAGGCTATTGATAAAAATATCATTGCGACAACCGAAAAAGTAAATAAGGTTGAAAAGGATACTATTGAGGTAATGATAAAAAAGAGACTTACCACAGCAGAATCAACAAAAGAAATAACGCTTCAAACTAAGGCTGAATTAGCATCTATTGGAAGCAAGCAAAAACTGATTGCAGAAACAGCTATTTTAGAAAATCAACTCAATAAAGTTAACCTAACCACAAAGGAGGGCGCAAAGGAGGCGGATAGATTAAGGGCACAAATTGACAAAAATAACGTAACGATCAAGGCAAGCTCATCCGCTTTAGGTGCGCAAAAAATCAATATTGGGAATTATGCCAGCGCACTTTCAGGGTTACCTGGTCCGATCGGAGAGGTAGCCGGTGGATTCGAGGGACTGTTGTCTAAAGTTAAAGCATTTGGTCCGTGGGGGGCACTTGTTGCAGGTGGATTACTTGCATTATCAGCTCCGCTTGTTGCATTTTTCACGAAAACAGAGGAGGGCATGGATTTGATGGAGCAAAAAGTGGCAGGGGCTAAAGCTGCTTTTGCTGTTCTTACCGGAGAATTAATAAAGGGCGGTAGGGCTATGGTGGAAATGTTCGATGATCCTAAAGATAAAGTCAGTACATTTTACACAAAAATATTCACCTTTATTAATCCCGCACTGACTGCACTAGGTAAAAGAATGGATTCAGCAAGCACAACAGCCCAAAGTGTTGTAAAAGAGCAACAGAAGTTAGAGGACAAGGAAAATGCAATGATTGTCGTACGGGCGAAGGCAAGCGATCAGATTAAACAAGCGAGGTTAATTTATGCACAGGCAAATTTACCCCTTAATGAAAGAATAACAGCCCTAGCAACAGCACTTGACCTTGAGGGAAAAACGGCAGATGCAGAAATAAAGCATCAGGACGAAGTGGTTGCCCAACTCCAAATAATTAAAGATGAAAAGTTAAAAGTTGGCCAATGGCTAAGAACGGATGAAACGAAGTTGCAACAAGCAATAGCAAAGACAATCGAATTATCTACAGATAGCGCAGGCAGGCAAATAAGGGCAACCAATACCCTTAAAAAAGCAAAAAAAGAACTAATTGACGAAGGGGAGGCTTTAAATAAAGAGGAGGCTGATAATAGGTTGAAGGCTGTTGAGATAGCCAATCAAATCGAAAAGGGCAAAATCAATAAGAAACATATTGACGGTATTTCAGATACTAAACAATATCAGGCAGAACTTATCGCACAAGAAGTAATATTCCTTAACGCAAAACAGGCACTCTACAAACCTGAATCCAAAGAATATCAGGATATTGAATTACAGAAACAGGCCATAACGATTAAGTCACAGGATGATATTCTCAAAGCTATTCAAGATAGGTTCAAACAGCAAAAAGAAATTGAAGAGCAGGGGACTAAAGATCTTCGGGATTTACTTAAAGAGCAAACCACGGCTGAAGAAAAGGCGGCGGATGATGCAATTAAAATTGGCGAAGATTTGATTAAACAAAAGGAGAAACTGGACGAAGACGCAGCAAAAAAAGAAATAGACAGGAAGAAAAAAATCAAAGAGGCCGCAATTGATTTAGCTTTTGCGACAATGAATGCAGTGTTCGATATTAACGCAAACAAATTAAGTGCCGAACTTTCCGACCTTGAAAAGAAAAAAGACAAAGAGTTATCGAATAAGAATTTAACCGAGGCGCAAAAAGCGGCAATCGAAGCCAGTTATCTGAAAAAAGAGAATGCGATTAAAACCAAACAGGCAGAAAACGACAAAAAACAGGCTCTATTTAACATTGCGATGAATACAGCGGTCGCAGCGGTGAAGGGTTTGTCTGAAGGTGGGCCACTTCTTATGGCTATTTACATTGCACTTGGATTAGTTCAGGCAGCTGTTGTAATGTCTAAGCCACTCCCTAAATACGCTAAAGGAACCCAGTCAGCCGAAAGTGCAGGTATCTTTGGAGAGGCCGGAAGGGAGTTAATGTTCCCGGTCGGAGGTGGTGCAATTATGGCAGATAAAGCCACATATTTTGATGGTGATAAGTTCAAGGGAGCTAAGATTTACAGCAATCCGGAAACCGAACGAATGATGTCAATGGTTTCAGATCGGAATATCATATCCAGACCGCAACATGATGATAGGCTATTGAACAAAATGGATGAACTAAAAAAGGCAATCATTCAGAAGCCTATTGCAATCTATGACAAAGATCATCGAATGATAGGGCAAGGCAATAGCCAATATCAGGAAATTTATATGAACCGCTTAATTAACAGAAATTGATATGACATTTCCCGCTGAGATATTATCCCACACGCCTAAAAAGATTCAGTTCGAATTGATGTCAGACACCGATAGGATCATTTGCGACAGTGAGCCAATCAACTGGAAGTCTGGAACACTTGAATTAAAACGAGATTTGGAGGCAGGCGGGGTATTTGTCAACTATCAACAGGATTCTTTGACCTTCGTTGGCAATGGAGCCGTGTTTTTACGGAACCTTTATGATTCCTTCGAACTGACTTCCCGGGCAAAATGCACGTTGATAATTTCGTATTGGAAAGAATTCGATTTGACCACGCCGGCAAACAGTAGACAATATGTTGAGTTCCCTTCACGGTTCGAGATAAATTTTGCCTTCTACGAAACTGTAAAGATAGGCCGTTTCTGGTTTGGGGTCAGGGTTAAGGCAGTAAATAATTCAGTTCAAACCAAACTGGACAACCGGATAGATGTTGACGTAGATATTTCAAAAGTCATAGACGCTAAAATAACCACGATTGGCGGGATTAAGATTGACAGTTACGGAAGTGATGATAATATGCTAAAGAAAGGAATAGACTTTGCAGCAACAAATATCATTTATTTCTCCGAATTGAATTGGTCGCAAATAGGCCACGGTGTTTTATTAGACAGAATCACAGGAACAGCTAGTTATACCGCTATGCCATTATCTAAGGTTGGATTGACAGGAGAATTTCCAGAGATTCAATCAGTAGGGTATCAAACTAGAATTGTAAATATTGCAAACATTACGCCTTTTTTCAAAAGTGCTAAATTTGATTATAACTCAATTGATATTTATTACCATTGGAACACGATTGTAAATCAACGACATATTGGCGATTTTAATTGGAGAATACAAATTGTTGAAATTGATCCTGCTGGCACTATTTATGCAACTCATTACGAAAAGGGATTTGGAGGAATAAATCAATATTATAGCGATGAAGGTACAATTACAATTTCAATTAAAAAGGGAAATGATTTAAAATTCGTCTGTAAAAATCAGGGATATGACAATACCACGGCTTATACAGAAATACAGGATCTGAAGATCACCCAAACAGTTTCACAGTCGCCGGCAATTACGGGTGAAGGATTACCGATCTATGAAACAATAGAGCGGCTTTGTCAACATGATTTAGATGTTCGCTATCCTATTTATTCTGATTTTTTTGGCCGGCAGGATGTACAGTACAGACCAAATGTTTATTATGCGACTGAAAGTGTTGACCGATTCGCTCACGTAATGGGTGGAATGAATCTCAGGGGTGCACTACTCAACAATCCAGATGCACCAATAGTATTGAATTTCAAAAATCTAATGAAATCAATTAAGGCACTTTGGAATGTAGGATATTCACTTGAAACAAACCTTTCGTTATTTGGAGACCCACTCCCCCGAATAAGAATTGAGGAATATGCACACTTTTTCGAGAATGTTAAAATTGATTTTAATCCACCGCTTTCAAGTAGGATCAATAAATATGACATTCAGTCGCAGGTAATGCCGGAACTTGTGCCTGTTGACTTAAAGTCAGGTTTTGAATCATTTGAATATCTCACTGCTAACGGACGTGCAGAGCCGAACACAACAAGCCAGCGAACATCTGCAATGAACACGGCCACAAAATTTGAGGCCATATCATGGTTAAGAGGAGACACGAAAGGGATTTATGATAATATTTCAAATCCTATTGGTGTTAATGGAAGTACAGATACAAAAGGAGACGGTTCTGTATTTATCATCAAATCCCGCAAGCATCTAACGAGCACGGTAAAATGGATTCCAGAAACAGATCAGAGTATTACAGTTCGACATGAATCGAGCCTATTTAAAAATGCTCTTTTAAACCGATATTTCACACCGACACGAATATTGATTCGCCATATAAATAGGATTAAGGCCGGAATGATGAAGTTAAATTCCGATTCAGTTCTCAAATTTCAGGCATCAGATAAATCTAATTCATTGGAAACCTCCACGGATGGTGGAGTAACTTCTCTATTTGAAAATCAGGATTTAATAATTTCGTCACTTGCAAACCCAATTTACAAAGCAATTAAGCACACTGCAATAATGATTTTCACCCGGGCTGACTTAGCCTTGGCGATTGCTTATCCCTACAGATATTGGGATTTTGGAACTGATTTAAAAGGGAACAACGTATCAGGATTTTTATTAAATTTGAAACAACAAAATTTGAGCGACAAAGCGGAAATAACCATAATAGAAAGATTTGTACCATGATTTGGAGTTCAGTTTTAAACAGTATTACTTTTAAAAATGTTCCAACCACGAACACATACCCGACCCGTTGGACAACTTTGCACGCTGATTTTAAGCAGGCAGGATCCTTAATTAAACCTTATAACCAAAAGTTTCAAAAAGATCATGTCGTTTATATCCAATTTGAGAGCGATATAGCCGATTCGATAACTTTGAAGGCTTACAACTCCGTGACCCGTGCAGAGATTGGATCATTTACCGGTGCTTATGCCAAATCATACGGAGTAGTCCCAAATATTCGCTATTATACCAACTTCGTAATAACTTTAGGTTCAAGTTATTATGAAAAGCAGGTTTATTTTGTAGCGACACAGGGATCGAATGTTTTGACCAGTGAACCAATATTCACGACCTACTTGACTTATCTGCTCCAAAGAGGTGTGATGAAATACATTAAAGTCACAAACCTCGACAGAATAGAATCTGATTTAGATAACCGGTTTATTGACTGGTCGGCTTTGACTTCAACAGGTAACTATATTGATTGGTTCGTAGAGGCTTCGGAGATTGACCTGAACAATAAAGATGAGTCTGAAATTTTGGAAGGGTCGCAAAGCAAAACAATCCTTTCAGCCTCTAACTATCTTGGTGTCGTTTTGGGAGTTGGAAATGTACCTCACTACATGGTTGACCGGATGAGCAATGCCAGCAATTTGGATATTTTTATGGTCAATAATGTTCAGTATATTAAGGACGGCGGGGTCGATACTCCGAAATTTGGCGGATCAACTTCATTCCAAATGACTATGAAGCTAACTCAAAAATTAGCAATCGGTATCAATGTTGATAATATTGGTATCACAGAGGGATCGGTAACGCCTCCAATTTCAGGCACTCCGATGTATGTCGGTTCAGTTACTTCAGCCGCACCTAATGAGACAGAGGTTAAAACTATTTCGTCAGTAGCAGCCTCGAAAGTCAATCAAACGAAAGTCTACACCATCACAGATGCAAGGTTCTGTTTTGCTTATCCTACCAGTTTCGGGGCGTTGAGTTCAATACTCGACAATGCCGGAGATGAGATAATTTCAGGTTTCAATATCACTTATCTTAATTTCACAATCGGAGCGGCAACTATTAATTTCACTATTTGCACTTTGAAAAATTTAACCTCTGTAACGAGTTATTCGGTGCAGTACAAATGGTAACGACATGGCAACAGGCACAGTTAGGGTAATAGGTAACATAATGGCAACACAAAGGCCGTTAGATGAACATTATTTGAACGAAGGGGCTGCATGGGCAACCACAACAGCTGCATTAGCCGGTATTCCGCTAGGTTCACGCTCTCCAGGGAAGCAGGTCAATATTGCAGGGGTACTATACTGGTTTGATGTTGGGCTAACTACCCTTTCAACTGTTTTCGCCGCCGCTCTTCCGATAGCATCTCAGGTAACTATTGTTGACGCAGCGGCAATTTATACAGCCACACAGGTAGAGGCTGCGCTGGCCGAGGTTATGACCGCTCACAATGCTTTAGCTACAACCGTGGCAGGATTTGGCACAGGAACAAATCAAACTTCTTTTACTATTTTATTACCAGCATCATCGACTATTGCCGGAAGACTGGCAGGAGTTGTAACAAAACCAACTGGCTGGACATTGGCAGCAAGTTCAACCGTTAATCTTTTGGTTACACATACAGTAACCGGAAGGAAAGTATCGAGTATTAATGTTTGGGAAATTGACGGGACAAACGAACGCTTATTACAGCCGTTTTCGTCTGCTTATTCAGGCTGTTTGGTTAACGCATTAACCTGTTTGATCGAAGGGCTTGCACCGACTGCATTAGCGATAAGAATAGAAATAATCATTCCATGAGTGTAGCGACTAAATACAACCCTTCTGTAGCTTGGAGAACCCTTGCAAGTCAGGTATTCCAACTGATACGGGAAACGGTTAACGATCCCGCAACGTATCGAATGACTGTAGCTGCTATTGACTCAAACAACCCGGGAGCCGGAACAAAAGCAATTGGCTATTACCTGGTTGATTTTTTGGGAGTGCCTTATTTGATTATCGGTACTACTTCCACAACGGTTGATGTTCAGGATGATTTTCGGGTCGGTCGATGTCCAACATCCGGCAAAATGGCAGTGATTTACAAAGCAGTTTACAATGGTAGGGCTTTGTATCTTGGACAAGTTGATTTTCAACATTTGCACCCGCTGGCTTTCAATAATTACCATCGCTTTGAAATTGCCCTAACTTGGGCAAACGATCCAAACGCTAAAAAAGTACCGTTCACGTCTCTTGATGTCCCGATCATTTCAAACTATCAAACAACGCAAACAGACCCCGAAGATGCAGCAAAAACGATAAATTATGCAGAACTTTACAATGAAGACCCTTGTGTTCGGTGTATTATTGTCGTTGACGCAAATACAGAATACCAGCTTCAGCAAATGCCACAGTTTACAAAGGTCGCCGGATTGATAAATACAGTTTTTTTTACTCCAGGGTTTACATGTTCAGGCAGATTAATAATATCCAAAGGATGAAAAAGCTACTCATAATTTTGATCACCTTCCTGATGTCAGGAATTTGTTTTGCTCAATTTACAAAACCGTCAGGGGTTACGCCGATTACTGGCTATACATTTTTTTACAACCCAGCCGATAGTACAATGACCGTTTGCTGGGGCAACCCGCAAAAATGTAATACTTTCGTTCAGCATTTTGACACCACGAAATTAGCCGGATGGGTAAATAACAGGAAATTACTGAGCTATAAGCAAATAAAAGATACTTTGTCTAAGTCTGGTTATGCAACTAATTACCGGCTATTGCACAAGATCGACAGCATAATGGGTTTGGTTAAATATCGCAATGACAGCATTGCGAATTCGGGGTACTTCACAAATTATAAAGCATTAAGCAAGGAAGATAAGATCACGGCTTATGAGCAGACAATCACAAATGGTGTGGCCGTATACACGGTTCCTTTTATTCTGAAATCCACAGCAATGGTGATTTATAACTATCAAATATTGCGTAACACCCTTTGGACAGGGGTAGGTACAAATACATTGACTCTATATATTGACCCTCGGACATACGATTATTTAAAAATTCAAAATTAAAGTATCATGAAAAAGATTTATTTATTGTTTTTTTTATTGGCAATTTTTGTCAACTCTTTCGGGCAGGCAACACCTACAACTAACATGAGGATTGCCACGGCTACAACGGCCTTCGGGGTTAATATTCCTGTGGGTTTTACTATTTATGATGTTGGGGCTAACAAATACTATGTCTGTAAGGCCGCAACAATTTCAACGGGAACCCTAACTGCCAACGCTGCTAATTTTCAGGAAATATTAACTACTGTTCTGGCAGACGGGAAAGTCATCATTGGTAATTCTTCCGGTGTTGCTGCTCCCGTTTCTGTTACAGGTGATATGACCATCACAAATGCAGGAGTAACTACCGTAGCGAATGCTGCTGGCAACATGCGAGTCAATGGGACGTTAAAAATTGTAGGTACAGCCGATGATGCCGCTCCTGATTCGATCCTTACAGTGGCTGCGGGTATCTTTAAACGGTCTGCTACTTCATTATTTCAGATGGCATCTGCGGTTAAGACGGCTATAGTTGAGGAAATGGAAGTAGCTAATGCCGATAGTGCATCCGTTGGTAGGTATTACTATACCCTAGCTCATACTCCTACTGCGGGTACCGTAACCGTTCAAATCAATGGATCAGCCATAAAACTAACAACGCAATATCTGCTTTTGACGAATAAGATTCGGGTTGGGTTCTCGTTAGGACAATACGATAAACTACTGGTTGCTTACAGTTATTAATTTTTGATTATGAAAAGTATAGGTTTATTATTTGCGGGATTATTTATCTCGATGTTGTGTTTTTCACAGATTCAACCAAAAGCAAATTTGGTCATAAAAGATGATACTACGCAATTTAAAATCAATATCCCGATTGGGTTCACTATATTTAATTCGGCAAATAATAAATACTACGCATGCAAATCCCCCTGTGTTTCAACATTAACGCTCACAACAGGGTCGGCTAATTTTGAATGGATAAATAAAGTCTATGAACCCTTAATCAGCAAGTCAACTGGATTTCTGAAATGGAACGGTTCATCTTGGAATTGGGATACAAGCACTTACTCAACTGACATTCATTCAAATATCTCGGCATTAAATTCGTTAACTTCTGCAAATGGTGCAAATACCGGGGACAACGCACCTAACTCGCTTTATTCAGGACTGGTTACGATGACTTATCCGGGTGCTGGGATACCCCTATCAACCGGATTGGCTTGGGGAACTTCAATCACAAATAATAGTGCAAACTGGAATACGGCGTACGGATGGGGAAATCATGCTTCGGCTGGATACGCCCCTGCAAGTGGTAGTGGAAATTATATCTGGAATCAAAACGCTTCTGCACAAACAGCCAATAGCTGGATAAGCGGAAGGGGCGTGTTTAATTCTGGGATAGAGTGGGGGTTCGGATCATATATTAGTGGCAAATCACAATTATACAACTCCGCTACAAATGGAACACAGATGACGACAAAAACTGGGTCGATCTATGATTTTCAATTTACTAACGGAGATGGTAGTGGTGTTATGAGCAACCCGACAGGAACTCAAAATATTCTCTTCGATAGTGAAGTTATAAGTGGAAAGAATGGCACTGGATATGGAGCATTTCGAGTTTCAAGAACATTTACTACGTTAAATAGACACTCTTTTGATGATTATTCAACACTAGATCCATCCTCTGGAGATTTAGGTTATGGGGTTTTCGATGCATCTACGGTTATGACTGGAAATAAAAATAACAATCACTTTATAGCCTATCAATCAAGGTTAAGTCACACAAGCTCAGGTAATTTATATGGTACTTACGGCATGGCTGGAATGTTGGTATTAAATACACACGGAGGCACTGGCTTATTAACACATAACTATGGTTTATTAGTTTACGATGTCGCAGGAACTGGCTCAATAACCAATAATTATGGGCTTTATATTGATAATATATCAAGAGGCACAAATAAGTGGTCAATCTATTCTAATGGTGGCAATAGTTATCATAAAGGGGACTTTAGTATAGGATCAACACTTAATTATGGTACTTTAACAATTACCGCAGATAAAACAGGTTTCAACTCTACGGGTGCATCTCAAATCCAAATTACCGGATCGACAGATACAAATAAGAATTTTTTAATAGGATTTGAAACTACTGTAAACTATGCCTACTTACAAACACTCGCAAGAGGATCAAGTTTCTCATCATATCCGCTTACTTTACAATCTTTAGGTGGTAGTGTGGTCGTTGGTAGCGCAGACCCGTTGGGATATAAATTTAGGGCAAACGGCACAGGACTATTTGATACATCTATAACCACTCCGACCATTAATTTAACCACCGGAGCAGCCGTTAATAAAATATGGCAATGTACCAACGCAACCACCGGAGCAGGGCAATGGGCAACGCTATCTCAGACATGGAAAGGAACATGGAATGCTACAACCAATACCCCAACGTTGGCAGACGGAACAGGCACTTCGGGTGATTTTTACACCGTGGCAACCGCAGGAACTCAAAATTTAGGATCAGGCAACATAACCTTTGCGGTTAATAGTACTGTAAATTACAATGGAACCGTTTGGTCGATGTTGCCAGCTCCTAATATAACAGGGGCAGCACTCACCAAAACGGACGATACAAACGTAACATTAACGCTTGGAGGATCGCCTTCGACGGCCTTAGTTAATGCGGCATCTTTGACGTTAGGATGGACAGGAACACTATCAGACGCCAGGATAGCAAGCGCATCAAACTGGAACACGGCATACAGTTGGGGCAATCATGCAAGTGCAGGGTATAAATTAGGATCAGACTCGACAAATGCACGGTCAGGTTATACGACACTTTATCAAAATAGCTTAAAAGCATCTATAAGTCATAATCATAGCGGAGTTTATCAGCCTCTTGCAACCGTACTGACTAACACCACAGCAGCATATACAACTGCATTAGATTCAAAATTGGCGGGAATAGCAGCGGGTGCAACAGCTTACACGGATGCGATGGCAGACGCTAGGATAGTGGCAGGGATAACAGGGAAAGAACCCACAATATCAGCCGGAACAACTGCTCAATATTGGCGAGGAGATAAAACATGGCAGACACTCCCTACAACAATAGGAAGCTGGACAACAAAACGTAAGCTATATGGCCATTATATTGACGGATCGGCAAACATGGATTCTACAATCACAGACACTTATGTTTCATCTTCCTCAAACTGGAATACCGCCTACTCTGATAGAATGAAGTGGGATGGTGGTTCAACTGGATTAGTGGCAGCAACAGGACGTACATCGTTGGGATTAGTGATTGGAACAGATGTTTTAGCATATAGGACTTTTGGAACTGCTGCTAATTCAGCAGCAACCGATTTTGAAGTTCCCTTAACCTTTTCAAATGGTGTTGTCCGGTCTGTCAATGCTATTTCGGCTGATACGACCTATGTATTGAAGAAAACAACAGCAGCAAGTATGTATCAACCGAAAGGAAGCTATGTTACCGGAACTCCGTGGACATCGGTCGGATATTGGTATTCATCTTCACACCCCACCACCATCTCCGGGTACGGCATCACCGATATTCCTACTGTTAATAATGCAACCCTTACACTTGCTACTTCAGGAAGCGGTATATCAGGGTCACAAACATTTACAGCAAATCAGGGTACAGCAGCGACCTTTACGGTGACCTCCAATGCAACAGCAACCAATACAGCATCAACAATAGTACTAAGGGATGCTTCGGGTTATGTCTCATTGACTGGAACTTTTTGCAGCTCAGATAGTACCTTAAAAAGAAACATTAAACCATTTTCGAAAGTTGATTTATACAACGCCTCAAAAATCGACTTCAGAAAATTCCTGTTTAAATCTGAAACAACAGGAAAAGAACATTTTGGGGTCATTGCGCAAGACATAAAAAAGCTAATCCCCGAAGTAGTAAGTACAAATCAAAACGGCAAACTCGAAGTCAACTATCCTGAACTTTTGGTAATCATTGCAGCTCAACAGGCCGAGGAAATCAAGTTACTGAAAGAGCAAAACAGACAACTCGAAAGAAGGATTGAAAAATTGGAGAATCACAATAAATGGGAATCAAAGCAGATACAATTCCAATGAAAATAAAACTACTGATATTATCATTTTTCATTTGCCTAAATTCTTTTGGGCAAAAGTTACCCATAACGGGGTTATGTCTTTCAGATGTGTTGGCCGTTACCGGAGGAACCTGCCTGGCTAATGCTTTTACAAACGCCAATCCCGCCTATTTTGATGCGACATACGCTATTGCGGGAGCAGATTGGTTGAGTGAGTTTAGGAATTATGGACCTCCCGCAAGTCAACCTATTTATTATCTTGGATCACAATCGGAGGTTGCAATCGTAGCAAATCCAGCTACTTCGACATTTACAGTAGCCGCAGATGCTACGTTCTTGGTAGTATGTATTAAGGCTGTTCAATATCCCTATAGGAACTCGGGAGTACCTACATGGAACGGGGAGCAATTAACGCAGGCGGGTTCTTACAACGGTTCAATGGCTTCCGAAATATGGTATAAACTAAATCCATCAACTGGAAGTCACACTCTTTCTATTGCTAATAATACAACGCTTCACATCGTTTCTGCGTGGTATAAATCAGCCTCTACTATTTCTCTGTATTCAACGGGATCAGCAACAGGCACAGGGACAAACATATCTGCAACTACAAACATTCAGATAAACACGGATTTGATGATAATGGACGCTGTTACCTATCTATATAATGGGAGTAGTAGTATATTATCACAGGTAAGTAGTACCGATACGGGTTTATATTTTGGTATCACAGGTGCTGTATTTGGATCTTCAACTCAATACAAAATATATAAACCAACATCCGGCTCAACTTATTCGATGGGCGGAGTAATTGGGCAATCTATGTCATGGCAATCAGTAGTTGCATGTTTTAAAAGCAATTAAATTCAAACAATATGAAAGCAAAATTACTTATTCTTAGTTTACTGCTTGCCTTTACGGTGCAGGCGCAACAAGTGGCACAACGTGGAATATTGGAACGGACGCAACGACTTACTATACTGGAAATATTGCTAATTTATCAATCAATGGCGAAATACTGGATTTAGATAGGATAAAGTTAGTTACGGACACAAATTTCTAATCATGTCGAAAATACGAAGTTGAAACAATTTAATTGTTGAATAAATAAAACTGAAGGCTATGACAGCAAAAGAACACAATGAATTAGAGGGAATGAGTTTCATCGAGCAGTTAGATGCGATTGTCAGCAAAAAGATGGTTCCAATCTATTGGATGATCGGAGGTACTCTGTTTATTGTCTTAACAATTTTTGTTTCTGTGTCTATGCCGCTCACCCAGTCGTTAATTTCTGCAATCAAAGAAATGGAAGGGAAGGCGTCAAAAGAGGAATTGAAATCCACTAATGACAAGATGGAAGGTATGCTCAAAGACAGGGAGCGGGACTATCTGAAAAAACAGGATTACTACCTGATCGAAGATGACGAACACAGAGTTTTGAAGGAGGTAATCAGGAACCCTGCTCAAATGGATTATCTCATGACTGTAATCAATGACAATATTAAAGAGCAATTGGGCTTTAAATGGACAACAAGAGGAGGGCCCCTAAAATGAAACCAGAAGAGATTAAACTATTGACAGACAAAACCAGTGAGCGGATCAATAAGGTTGATTCATCTCTTGAAGAGTTTTGGGGCGAAATTGATACGAAACTTTATCCACCTGAAGAATTGGAAAGATGAAAACATCACAACAAGGAATTGACCTGATTAAACACTATGAAAGTCTCAATGACGGAGATTTAACCATGATCGGACTTCAACCAAAAATGGATCCGGCAGGAATTTGGACTGAAGGATATGGCCATGCCATGACTTATAACGGTTCATTTTTGAAAGGGGAGGAAATCAAAGATATTGCCTATTCAAATCAACAGGTACACAACGAAGGCGAAGCGATTGGCTTGCTGGCTTTCGATCTTTTGTCACGGGAAAAGCAATTAACAGAACTCGGCCTAGACTTACTACAGAATCAATTTGACGCCTGTATTTCGTTTATTTTCAACGTTGGGTTTGGAAACTTCCAACAATCCACGCTACTTAGTAGAATTAGGCAGAGCAAACCTGATTTTATGATTGAATCAGCCTTTTTGATGTGGAATAAAGGCGGAGGAGTAGTTTTGCCCGGATTAACATTCAGAAGGCAAACAGAAGCTAAATTGTACAATGATGGACAATTAATATTTTATAATTAAAAATTTATTATGAAAAAACTACTTTACATTTTTATTCTTGTTTTTTTCTCAATTGGACTGAAGGCACAAGACACGATCAGGATCAAACACCTGAATTATACAACCGTTTTCAGCAAGTCGATGAAATACCCTGTTTTGGTCGAATGGTGGGAAACCAAAGCTAAAAACTGTAGCAACCCACTTCCGCGCAAGGACCAATTTCAGAAAGACCCACTACTTCCCATTGAGACTGATTTAATCAAAGATTACGTAGGATCAGGAACCGACAAAGGCCATATGTGTCCGGCGGCTTCAAATGAATGTCTTGGGGCGCAGGTTTTAACTGAGTGTTTCTATTTTTCCAATATGGCTCCTCAGTATCACAATTTGAACGCCGGTGACTGGGAGAAGATTGAGAAATTAACAAGACAGTTAGCCGTCAAAAATGATTCTGTATTTGTTTGGGCGGGATCTTTGGGCGTTGCTAAGAAATTCAACCGGTTAATCATTCCACTCCAGTGTTGGAAGGTGGTTTACTGTAAAAAAACAGGCATAAAAACGGCTTATCTGTTTAATAACACCAATGATAATTCGAAAAACAGGATACAAAATGTATCAGTTTCACAAATAGAAAAATTAACAAATTTTAAATTTTAAATCATGAAAAAGTTATTACAGAAAATTTGGGCAGCGATTAAATCAGTTTGGGCAAAAGCGGACGAAGCAACAAAACAATACGTGCCAATTGCCATTAGCGTCGTCGAGGCCATTAAAACAGTCTTAGAATCACCGGTTGATGATGTATTGGTATTTATTGCAAAATCTGCAACCCCTTCCGGGGCAAGTGCTGCATTGATCGACAAAATCAATACAACAATAAAAGAGTTTATACCAAAAGTTCTAATGGACTTGAAATTGGTTGACTCAATTGCCAATATCACCGACCCGAATGAGCAACTGAAAGCAATTTTAGAGCAGTTCAAACTATCCAGTGATGAGACAAAAAACATTATTTATCATGGTCTGAGCAGTTTGATTATTGAAAAACTTTCGGATGGAGTCCTGAGTTGGTCAGATGCTATTGCAATCAGCGAGTATTACTACCAAAATATTGCAAAAAAATGAGATATGGCAATGAACCAAATGATGTTTCCCGGAGATAAACAGCCGGTACAAATTAACATAGTTCCAATATTCAAATTCATTAAAACATTAATTCATGAAAAATTTAAAATTAGTTCTATTATTCGGGGGAACAATGCTTCTCCTGATGTTCCTTACACCATTAATGGCAGGAGCGCAAGAAATTGTGGAAACCGGAGCAAAGACCGGCCTATTCAGTAAAATCGGAACCTGGTTACAAAGTCAGGCATCCGGCCTGATCCTTACTTTTGTTTGCGGTTTTTTGGCCAAAGGAGGATATACGGCCATCATTAAGAAAATAGCAGCTAAAGGAACTGTATTTTTTACTCAATTAGAGCACTTTTCAGGCGATGCAGCCTCTCTTTGTGATCTAGTGGATAAATCTGTTAAGGCAGACAACACAATTGATCAGAACTCAATTTCCGAGGTTGTGGCGGCTGGTAAGACAATGGTTGTCGATACTAAAAATTTTAAAGCGGTTTTTACTCCAAAGCCGGCAATATAATATAAACCTTGTTTTCGTTTCGGGGAGTGTTGCAGTTTATCATTTTTCTGCTTCACTCCCTTTTTTTTGCTCAATTATTATTTGTATCTTTGTTATGCTTTTGAGGGAAAGCGCAAACAATATTTTTAATAGCCGTCATTTTGCGAGATTCCCTCATCTCAAAGAATGACGGTTTTAACTTTTAAAAACATGGCAAAAGGTAGTATTGATTTTCATTTGAAAAGAATAAAGGCAATTCAAAAAGGCACGCAGGCTGTTAATGATGGTTTCGTAAAAGAACAAGGGAATTTAATGGCGAGGGTATTTCTTCGTAATACAGGGGCTTTAAATAACCACAAGTGCGGTTACATTATTCAGGAACAGGATATTCTTGCATGGTTTGAAAATTTGGATTATTTAAAATCATATACCGAATACGATACTTTATAATTTACTATTTTTGTCTCAACAGTACCCTTGTCGCTTCCCGTTAGATCAGCGCAGGGGTCATTTTTTTCGCCTCAAATGTAAAGCGTATTGATTTAATTACTATATTTGATTTGTAAATGGTCAAGATTTACATGAAAATATTTAACTGAAAAGTTAAACAGATCCCGGAATAAGTATCTTGACCGTACTTAGACCGGGATTCTTATTTTAAAAAAATGAAAGAGATTAAGTTAACTAGGTTTGGAGTAAACCAAGGAAAATATATTGCTTTGATAGACGATGAAGATTTTGAGCGTGTAAGTCAATTCAATTGGTGTGCGGTACATAGAAAAAACACCATATACGCATCAAGGAGCGTAATTGAAGACGGGAAACGTGTATATTATTACTTGCATAGGTTCATAATGAACACACCAAGAGAGTTGAATTCAGACCATATTGATCATGATGGATTAAACTGTCAAAAATATAATCTTAGAGATTGCACACAACAACAAAATTTAAGGAATAAAAAGCATTCTCAAAAAGTGAACTACAAGGGAGCTCACTGGAGTAAGCGAGCTAAAAAATGGCAATCAGCAATATATTTCAATAAAAAGTTAATTCATTTGGGCTATTTTAAAACAGAAATTGAGGCTGCCAATGCTTACGATGCAAAGGCAAATGAGTTATACGGTGAATTTGCATACTTAAATTTTCCTGAAAAATATGTTTTATAACATACCGGAAAATTTGCAAAATAGTAAATAATGTGTTATATTTACAACATCAAAAAGGAACAACAGAAACAAAGTTATTTAGAACCATTAAAAACAAGACAATGAAAAACGAGAACGGTATCCAAGAGCAAAACAACTCCTACTGTATGATTGACAGCTGCGGCAGAAGAGTTGAAGGATCAGAAATCATTGCATCTAACTTAAACGAAGCAATCAAAACGATGAAAAGTAACGGAATGTTTGCAAAATATTACTACGGAAAAGTAAAAAGATGTTACACCGGAGGAGTAAGGGGATAACCCTTACTTACCAGGTTGAACCGCAAAATCAAAATGCAACAACTTATTAATCAGTAATATAAAAAATCATTTAAACCTGGTAACCAATGAAACAACTCATCCCGACCTACAACGAAGCGGAAACCACCGCTTTTCACCTGCTCGAAATATTGCAGGACAAAGTATTGAACCTGAAAAAATCCGGTAAAACGTGGGGCAACGTAGCCGAACTGAACCGGTTAATTATTGAACTTAATGAAGCAAATCAAAACTTTTAATCATGAAAAAATTTAGATCAAAGTACGGAACCGAAATTGAGGAGTTTGAAGTTGTCAAGGAAACCGACAAGCAAGTAATATTCCTAAATAGTAGAGGAAAAGAGCAGAGGGAAGCAAAGATATCAGGCTGGCAAAACTGGCACGATTCAAAAGAAGATGCTAAAGCGTTTTTAATTTCTGAATGTGACAACCAGATAGGAGCTCATAAATTTCAGATTGATATGCTTATTCAAAGAAAAAACAACATCAATAAATTATAGCCATGATACATATTATTATTGCATTGACATTATTTGGAGTCAGTATTTTACTGGCAAATTTAACCGCTAAAAAAGCGAAGCGATGAAAAAGCCGACATTTTCAGAATGGCTGACAGGAGCCTTAATTTTTGCAGTCACTTACATTTTATTGCAATTCTCATGAAAATAGCAATCAGTAAACTAAAATATTCAATAAAAGAACTTGAAGGTTTAGGATCAAATAGACCCGAATTAAAAGAACAGATTGAGTCTTATAAGTTGGCAATTGAGGTACTTTCACAACCGATTTGGACTAACGACAAGGTTATCGAATTTGTCAACTGGTACCTTAAATTACAAAAGATCAATCCACTCTATGAACTGGAAAATCAAACCGTTATTGATTCATTTCTGAACGGTGATCCGGTTGAGGCTTGGGATAATGAATATACACCAAAAAATAATTCACAATTTTAAAAAAACGACAACATGAAAAAAACAATCTTTTTAGGTTTCAATTTACAGAAATTTGAATACGAAAATTTATCTGAAATAGATTTTTCGGTATTTAATATTCAGATCGGTAACAGTGCGAAGATAGGTGACTGGGCGAAGATCGGTAACTGGGCGGAGATCGGTGACAGTGCGAAGATAGGTGACTGGGCGGAGATCGGTAACAGTGCGAAGATCGGTGACAGTGCGGAGATCGGTGACAGTGCGAAGATCGGTGACAGGGCGGAGATCGGTGACAGTGCGAAGATAGGTGACTGGGCGGAGATCGGTAACAGTGCGAAGATCGGTGACAGTGCGAAGATAGGTGACTGGGCGAAGATTATCAAAGGAAAATATTTTTGTTGTTATGGCCTTTATAGATATGTCACGGTTGCTTATTTTGATGAAAAAGGAATAGCGTTTATTTCGTTGGGTTGTAGAAATTTTTCGCTCGTAGATTGGGATAAAATGATTGAAGAGGGTAACTTTTGGACTGACGAATTTGATGGGGAAGATGAAGAATCTGCTCAAATAATGAGAGCCTTCGAAACTGCAAAATCATTTATACTGCAAATAAAATGAACCTCTTTGACCTTGCAAAACTCCCCGCTAAATCTATCCGAGTGATTGACAGAGCCAACGAAACCAATGAACCCTTAAGATGGCACAACCTAATCACGATCATCCACGGAACGAAAAGCATAACAGTGCGAAGATATACCGCTTACAACCACGGATTGTGTCTGGGCGCTTCTGGTCTTCCGGTTCAGCACTCAAAATCTGAATTGAGGGAGAATCCCGGTCGCAAGAGTGCAAACAAAATCGATGTCACTATTCAAGTCTCAAAAGAGATTCTGACAGAGTTTGGAGGGTTGAGACAATTACAGAAACGATTGATAGTATTTTTAACGAGTAAAATTTAAAATGAAAATGAAAACAATTCTAATTTCAATTGTGCTTTTCTGGATGCTTTGCTTCCTGATTTACGGACTATACCAACACTGCAAGAACCGAAATGAGACCCGGGCAAATGAAACAACACGAAATTACAGAAACCTTAATAATTAAAAATCATGCCACTTAAAACAAAATTCCAGCAAGGAATCGAAGATCGAAACAAAGCGATCACAGAGGAGTATATCGCAATGATCAACGAGGAATCGTCCAAAATTGAGGTGATGCGATACCTATTGAAGAAACACAAAACCCACAGCCGTAATACCCTTTATACGATTTTGCGGCAAATTCCAGGGTACAGAAAGGGTAGAGGGATTGAGAAAAATCTTTCAAAACATGCTGTATAACATATCTTTTTATTTGCAATATCGTAAATAATGTTGTAACTTTCGGTCATCAAACTACAAGGTCGTAGGGCGATTAAAAACTTTGAATCATGAAAAATTTAAACGGACGATCAGGTGCTTCGTTGATTAAGGAAACTGTTTATTCAGTAGAAAAAGGAACGAGAACATATTATGTTGATCTTATCGCAAATGGTAAATATGCCATCTCTATAGATGAAAAATATTTGTGTACCAAGGAAACAAAAGACGAAGCAATAAACTACGTCAACAGCAAAATGTAGTCCTTCCAGTTTTCAAAGTTCTGCAAAGGACTGCCCCGCTTATCGAAAGGTAGCGGGGATTCTGGGTGAAAAATCATTAATACAAAAAACGATGAAAATTTCAGAAGTTACAATGAATCAAAAAAACCGCTTTGGATGGGTAAAACTGCCATCTGTTGACCATTATGATGCAAGTAGTGTTAATCACACCAATGAGCAATTAGGACGCTCAAAAAAGGCCATAATTGAAAAATACGGAGACATTGAGGTAATTGCAGATCGTTTTGGCGAATTGAAATTAGTTAGTGAGCAATACGATCAAGATTATCAAAGGTATTGTGATGCTAAAGGTGGGTGGGTAAAATCTAATACCGCAGAATAAAATGAAAGCAGTAAAGTTGGCAGACTTAAAAGTTGGTGATCGGGTTAATGATATTAAGAATCCGGATTCGCCTTTTTGCACCACATTGGAGGTTATTAAAATTGAAGATAGTCGTATCTTCTTTAAAGAAATAGCCGGTTTCGATAAAGGGTATATCAAGGAAGATGGAACAGTAAAGTTCGGTGTTTACAGTGAATCCGTTTTTTACTTACTTGAAAAATAATTCAAAACCGGTGTAGCCCCACCAGATTGGTTAACGGGAAATGGGAGGTAAAATAGTAAACAATAATTTAATACAAAAAACGATGAACGAAAATTTAAGAAGATTAAGACGTGCGCTAAGTGTATTTGGAGATGTTTTTTATTGCGTTACCCTTTCCCCTTACGAGGTGAATTTACAAGGCAAATTTAGTGCTAAGGTCATGCAAACGGCTAAAAAACTACGATTCAAACAGAATGATTCAGATAACGGTTATGTTGAACTTGTTAGGGGGTGCTATAAAATTACATTAACAGATTGAACCCCTGTAAACATGTTCTGCAACATCTATTGTAAAACATATCAATATTTTAGCTAATTTCAAATAAGCAACCCGGGAAGCTATAAAAGACCGGACAAAAAAAACGAAAATCATGATTGTAAGAAAAGAAGATTCGATGCCGGAACGTCCGGTTATCATCCTACTCTACGGAAGCCCGGGAGTTGGCAAAACAAGCGTTTTTAACACCGCTAAAAATCCAATCCTATTGGACTGTGACAGGGGAAGCGATCGGTCAATTTTCAGGCAGGACACTATTGTAGCGTCCAACTGGAAAGAGGTACTACAAGACGAAGGAGAAATCAAAAATTATGCCACTTTAGGAATTGACACGGCAAAAAGTGTACTGGATGACTTTTTAATGTTGCACGTGGTTGAGCAGGATTACAAACTGAAAACCAACAAGCTAAAAGCGTACGGGGCTATCGGTGATGAGTTCAGGCTATTTGTCAACAGGCGCCGGGGTGAAAAGTTGGACATTGTTATCATTGCACACGCCAAAGAGGAAAAAGATGGCGATAATACCCGTATCAGTCCAGATGTTACCGGAGGTTCAAAAGACTTACTTTTGAGAATTGCCGATCAGGTTGGCTACATGTACATGGAGAATAACCAACGCACAATTAACTTTAACCCTACCGACAAAACGGTCGGTAAGAATGTAGCCCGTTTCCCTCTTTTGACCGTTCCAAACGAGACAGAACCGGAATTTAAAACCTTCATGGCCGACATAATCCAACGGGTTAAATCTTCAATTCAGGAAAAGAGCGAAGAGCAAAAAGAGTTTTTAGCTAAAATCGAAGCGGTTCAAGTCGAATTACAAGCGATTGACTCACCCGAAAAGGCAGCTAAAGTAACCACACTGATTAAAACGCTTCCGGCGTCTCACATGGCAGCATTCAGAAAATCATTTGATGCAAAATTGATTGAGCAAAACATTGAATGGAACAAAGAACTGAAAATCTTCCAAATCAAAGAAAATGCAAGTCAGAGTAACCCAACTTGAAGCCTTCAGAAGATTTATTGAAGGTGAACCATATTCCACCGAAGAATCCCTGATCGAAAGTTGGTCAGGGATCTTCAAGGGGAACGAATACACCAGGATCGGCACCGGTTTCCATTTGTTGGTTGAGAAAGGTGATATAACTATCGCAGACAACACCCTTTTAATTGACGAAATACCGATCAACTACAATCACCAACAGATTAGAACAGCACTACAATACAAAGCTGAAATTTTGGGCTGTTTTCACGAGGTAGGGCATAGGAAAGTTTATCAGATCGAACGTGAAGAAATACTGGTAACCGGGACTTGTGATGTTTTACTTGGAAATATCATCCGGGACATTAAGACCAAATATTCAGATTTACGGTCAATCGAAGATTACACCCGGTCGTACCAATGGAGGTTTTATTGTGACATTTTCGGAGTGCCTGACTTTATCTTTGACGTGTTCCAGTTTGTTGGTTACGACAAGGATAAAAACGGCTATGATGTTTCCGGTCTGGAAATCAAACGACACGAACCTATTGAGTGCATGGCTTACAACAAGATGAGTGATGATCTTCATTACCTGCTCTATCAATTTGTAGAATACGTAAAATTTAAAAAACTTGAATATTTATTCCAACCAAAATGAACAATCTAAACCAATGCCAGTTTATTGGCAACGTAGGAAAAGAACCCGAAATCAAACAGATCGGAGAAAACAAAGTAGCTCAATTTTCGTTGGCTTGCTCCGATTCATACACCAACAAATCAGGTGAAAAGGTCGAAAGTACCGAGTGGGTTAATATCGTTGTTTGGGGCAAACTTGCTGAAATCATCGAAAAGTACGTCAAAAAAGGTGACAAACTTTATGTTTCCGGCAAACTTCAAACCCGAAGTTACGAAAGTAATGGTGAAAGGAAGTATGTTACAAATGTGAACGCTGACAGTATGCTGATGTTAGGATCAAAGCCGACAGGGCAAACCACACCGGCGCAACAGTCACCAGAACAACCTCAGGAAATCAGAAACGTAAATGATAGTAGTGATAATTTACCATTTTAAAATCAGGTAGTTATGAAATACATAGCCTATCAAGGAACCTACAACGAACAGATATTCGACAGCGAAGAGCAAACGATCACATTTGTCAATTCTCCGATAGTCGTTAAGGATGTTACTATTTTGGTCGGAAACGGAACTTGGAAGAAATATAATGAACCTGAAAAATGAAAGATTCTGATTACCTTAAATTGATCGAACTGGTTAATGTCGGAGGTGGTTTTATGCCGGTCAACGAGGTAGCCACAGAACTCTTGGAGCAGTCAGTTAAAGGTGAAATTATGCAGTTTACAGAAGTAACCCAAAGAGATGTGAATTTTCACAAATGTTACTTTTCGCTGATTGGTTATATTTATGATTACCTGCCTAAACACTTCCGACAACAGGTTAAGAAGGCTGATTTTTACATCTTCCTGAAACACCTGAAAGGTAACTACAAAGTGCTATTCACCTTCAAAGATGGAACTAAAATGGTTGAATATGACAGCTTGTCTTTTGGCCGGATGAGTCAGAAAACCTTTGAAGCATATATCAAAGAGCAGCTGCCGTGGATCTATTCAGAAGTTATCGCACCCTTTTACGATGGAGTGATTTATGATGGAATTGTGGAAAATATTGAAAATGAATACCGTAAATTTTTAATAAAACTTTAAAACTAAAACCATGCTATTTGGAAAATTTTTAAGTGCAGAAGAAATCAAAACTGCTCACGACAAAAAGAAAGCCAGAAAAAAGCTGATATTTGAACTAACACAGGACTCAATCGTGCATAAGCTTCGTGAGGACCTGGAGTTATCGAAATCCCGTGCAGACCATTTTGAGCGGGAGTTCTTTGACCTGAAAAAGTCTCATGAAGTACTGAATGATTGTTATAAGACCATTGCAGAGGCCGACCAACAGTTAAAGGCTGAACTGTATGAACTAACACTTGCAATTAAAGTAAAGGATGAAACTATTTCCGATTTTACTAAAGGTATTGAAAATGCAATTAGTAAGATTGCTAAACTGACAGAAGAAAACGAAGCGTTAAGGATCAGGATTAAAGAATTAGAACCTGAATTAACTACTGAAGAGGTGAACGATCAAATTAACCAAATTTTAACAAAAAAATAATGACAGCACTAAAAATCATAGGTATCGTAATTGTCGTATTCGCTTGGTTGTTACTCGTTAAATGGTCTTACAATAACTGGCAAAAATGAGTGAACCGACTTTTGAAAATAGCAAAGCAAAATTTGAAGAACATCTCATATTTTTAACCTCTCAAATCATTAGGGAGTGGCAAGAGGTCAACGAGGTTATAATTGACAAAATTGACTTTACAATTGTAAACGGATCACTTCAGAAAGTTAAAGTAAAATTGAAATAATTTCTCCCCTTCAATGTAAAACATATTGAAATAATTTATATATTTGTACCTGGTTGGGTGGTGAAATGGTAAACACGGCGGACGTATCCGCGGACTCTCGCAATAGCAGTAAAGCCCTTAAAGGTTCGAATCCTTTCCTGACCACTATTTGTCATTACTCATTGAGCATTTGACTTGGTTAGCCGGAGACCTGAATTTCCGGTTTTGTTTGAACTGAAAATTTAACATATGTCAATTAAGGAAATAAGACAGGACATTTTTACTCAGTCAGCCTATGCCAAGCATGTAGGCAAAACGAGGGCATGGGTTAATCAGCAAGTAAAGGCCGGTAACTTGAAAATTCTTAAAATCAATGGAACCATATTGATTAAGGCATAAAATTTTTTGCACTAATTTTTAACAAATGTAAAATATGAAGGATCCGGCTTTTTTGTTTTACCCAAATGACTATTTAGGCGGTACAATGGGAATGACTTTCGAAGAAAAGGGAGCCTATATTGAGCTGTTGATGTTGCAATTTAATAGAGGTCATATGACCAAACATATGATAGGTCAAACGGTCGGTCAACTTTGGGAAACATTGCAAAATAAGTTTATTAAAGACGACAAAGGATTGTATTATAATGTCCGATTAGAGGATGAACAAAATAAACGTAAATCATTCACAGACAGCAGAAAAAACAATAGACTTGGTGTAAATCAATACAATAAAGAAGGAGGTCATATGACCAAACATATGGAAAATGAAAATGAAAATAAAGTTTCTTCTTCTTATTTAACTGTATATAATAATATAAAGGCGAAAAATGAAATTTTAATTCCAGATGATTTTGAACCTCTGATTTTGGAGTGGCTGAAGTATAAATCTGAAAAAGGTCAATCATACAAACCCACCGGACTAAAATCATTTATAAAAGGTTTTTTGGTTGATTCAAGTCAAAACATAACGATTGCAAAAGGTATGCTACAAAATTCAATGTCGAAAAATTACGCTGGTTTATTTCCGCCAAAACAGGTGAACGGGAAAGAATATAAACCTGAAGTTCCAAAACCAGAACGGAAACCAGAAACAGAGGATATAACCAAAATGAACGCTTCTGAATATTTAATTTACGGAATGAAACCAGAATACAGATGAAGATAGTTGCTAAATCGACCCGCCAAAATTACACGGTTGAATTCTCAAAATACAACGGGACTGAATCAACTCAATGTCCGGCATGTTCAGCATCCAGAAAAAAACAACGGGATAAATGTTTTAACTGGGATCACAATGAGAAAGTAGGAAAATGTTGGAATTGCGGCGAAGCGTTTTATGAGTTCAAAAAATTTCAAGGCAGAGAGAAAACCTACAGCCGTCCGGTTTGGCAAAACAAAACAGAGTTAACCGATAAGGTGGTGAAATATTTTGAAGGCCGTGGAATATCGCAGTTCACACTTCGACAAATGAAAATTACAAATGATATTGAATGGATGCCCGGACACGAAAAGCATGTTGAGACAATCCAGTTTAACTATTTTAGGGGAGAAGAACTTATCAACATAAAAAGCCGGGGCCCGGCGAAATCCTTTAAACTTCATAAAGACGCTGAATTGATTTTGTACAATCTGAACGGTTTGGAGAAAAAGGAATTTGCGGTAATTGTTGAGGGCGAAATTGACTGTTTGTCATTTATAGAGGTAGGAATCAAAAATTGTGTATCAGTACCAAACGGAGCTAAAAACTTTGACTTTATTGACCAGTGTTACAACGACATTGAGCGGGTTGAAAAATGGTATATTGCAGTTGATACCGATGAGGCGGGAACACAATTGAGAAACGAACTTATCAGGCGAATCGGTGCAGAACGCTGCCTATTAGTTGATTTTAACGATTGCAAGGATGCGAATGAATATCTTGTCAAATACGGCAAAGAGGAGTTAAAAAATATATTGGAAACCGCAAAGGAAATACCACTGGATGGAGTTTTCACTGTTGCGATGGAGTGGGATAAAATGCTGTATGAATTTAGAAATGGCAAAAGGTACGGATCAACCACTTACTTTGCAAACTTAGACCCTCATTGGAAGTGGAGACAAGGCGAAGTAACAATCATAACAGGGTACAACAACGAAGGAAAAAGCTGTTTCTGGAACGCTCTTCAGGTGAAAAAAGCGGAAGAAGATGGCTGGAAGTTCGCTATGTTTTGCCCGGAAAATTACCCTGTGAGCGAACTTATTGATGAGTTGATTCACTGTTATACTGGAAGGTCAACAGACAAGCGGTTTGCAAATGTGTTAAATGAAGATGAGTATCAGACGGCTGCGAATTTTATCAATGATCATTTTTTCTTTGTCCTACCTGAAGAAGATTATCAACTGGACGGCATACTTTCAAGATTCAAGTACATTGTGAGGCGCTACGGGGTTAATGTCTGCACGATTGACCCATATAACAACATTGACCATTTAATAGAGCGGGGCGAAAGGGAGGATCTTTATATCAGCCGCTTTATGACTAAGTTGAAAAAATTCAGCATTGACAACGATATTTGTTTTGGTCTGGTTGCTCACCAGGTAACGCCAATGTTTCAAGGCAAAGAAGATTACCCCCAACCGGACATTTACAAAATTAAAGGAGGTGGTACATTTTCAGATAAGGCCGACAATGTGATGAGTGTTTGGAGGCCATTCAGAAAAAGTGACTATTACAACAAAACCGTGAAAATAATTTTGGGTAAGATAAAAAAACAACGATTAGTAGGTATCCCTGGACAAACAGAGTTTACCTATGAAATGATCGAAAACCGGTATTACGATGAAACCGGAATAGCGCCGGTGAAAATCTTACATAGGGCTGAAAATATGAATGAGAGAATTGAAGCAAAAACAGTTGATGAAATGTTATTTTAAAATTATGAACGCAATAGGAACGATTTACAAAAATGTGATATTTCGCAGCCGTCTCGAAGCCAGGCATGCGGTATTTTTTGATGAGTTTGGCTTAGAGTGGGAATATGAACCAGAAACTTTCAAATTGAAAAGCGGGTTACTTTATTCACCAGACTTCTATTTTCCCGAACTGGAATGTTATGCAGAAGTGAAACCGCTGGTTAAAACTTTCCAGGAAGATTATCACGAACATATTTTTGATGAAAATCATATTTGGCTGAAAGAAATTGAGTATCGGAAACTTATTGAATTTGAACTACCAATAGTTTTGTTGGCAGGGTTACCGCTTGAAAGAAATTGGATTTTGTTTGATGAGAGTGGGAAACATTATTTATGTGTTTATCCGTGCAGGGATTGGAAAAGAGTTGATGGCGAAACTATTGATTTTTTCAGGTGGTGGGCGTGTTGCTCAATTACAGACTTTCCGGCACACCGAGACATTGAGGAACCTGCCAGAATATCACGTTACTATAACTTCTTTAATTATTAAAAACATGTTGCACAACATGCAACAACGTGCATTTATTAACAAAATAACAGTTAACTTTGAAATAAAAACGATGAAATACAGGCAAACAGTTTATCAGTTTAGGATGATTGAACCAGCAAAACGATTTTCAGATTTTAATTATACTGAATTGACTTGGAATGAAGTTGTTTGTGGGTATTGCAATAAAAATGAAGTATTAAAGATTAATGGAATGTTTTTTATCTACGCTGGTGAAACTCATTTTGATTGGAACGAAAAACGAAATTCAATCATAAGATTCAAAAAAAGGAGTAAAATTATTAATGAAATAACCGTATTATGAACACTTACAGTAAATTTGTCCCCAATGTATTTCTGGCAAAATGTACCGAAAGCCACGAAAAAGGCGAAACGATTCAAGTTGAGACCAAATACGGAAAAGAAAACGACTGTATTGTTTTCAACCTTATTGGCCAAAAGGAAGGATTTTTCTTTTACTCAATTGTCCGGGCGGACGGATTCGATTCACGGGACTGGGCGAAGAAAAGAGCCAACAGACTCGAAACGGCTGCTTTGAACGCCGAAAATAAAAGCGATCAGTATTATGACAGGTCCAACAAAGATGCTGCATTTTTGAGCCTTATGGAGCCCATAAAAATTGGACACCACAGCGAACGGGGCCACCGGCGAATTATCGAACAGGCTCAGAATAATATGGGTAAATCGGTAGAGTTTTCAAAGAAGGCTGAAGAGTATGAAAGTCGGGTCGCTTACTGGGCGCACAAAGCCAATACAATCAATCTATCCATGCCGGAAAGTTTGGATTTTTATGAGTTTGAACTTGAAAAAGCGAAGGCAAAACATGAAGGGCTGAAAAATGGAACCATCGAAAGAAGCCACTCGTTTTCTTTAACGTATGCCAAAAAAGAGGTTAACGAGATGGAAGCGAAACTGAAACTTGCACAAAAATTATGGTTATGAAAGCACTAAAAGATTCAAGACAAGAAAAATACGGATTGGATTATTCCATAGAGCTAACCGAAGAGTTTGAGGCATTAATTGAAAAGGCAAAAGAAAAAATTGAGCCTTTTTCGCATAAGGAAATATCAAGATTCACTTATTATTTTCGGGTAAGGGGCGAGGATGTTAACGAGTTTGACTGCTGTGATGATGAAAAATGTATCAAATCTGCAAAAAAGGAAATCAGGAAACAATATGGAAAAGGCACCCATGTTGAGGAGTGCTATTCGGACAACGATGGAGACCATGAAAGTATTGAAATTTGCACCCAGTGTGGAAAACCGCTAAACGAGTGGTTAACGTGGTGTAATTCTGAGTTGGAGTTTTTGGAAGGAAATAGGCCATGGAGTGCTGAATTTTTAAAAGAGGAAGGATTTTTAATTAACTGTATCCTGCAAAGCACCCCCACAATGGATTGCGATATTTCAGGATATGCAAAACACCAACGGGGTGAAATACTTCAAAAGGAATTAAAATCAAGAGAAGATTTTTTTCAAAGAATTATACTATTAACACAATCAGTTAATGAACTACTCAATCAAACATATCACAAAAGCATTTGAACTGGCAGGAATCCCGGGAGAACATGCCGTCAACGTAACTCAATATCTTGATGAAGCAGTACGACGGACCAGGTTGATTCAGCCGGACAACTTGGAAGATCTTTTTGAGTTGTTTTGTTTCGAGGAGAATATCAGCGAAAGGGAGTTGAAAACGAAAAAAAGGGATCATCATTTGGTTGAACTTCGCATAAAATTTGCTAAATTAGCAAAAGAAAGGTTCCCGAAAGCGACTCAGGAGGCAATCGGAAGGCCGTTAAACAGGAGCCACGAAACGGTTTTGTATTACTTCAGAATCATTAAAGAGAGGGAGTGGTTGAAAGAAAAAATGAGTCAAAAATTATGAATTTACACAATTGGTGAGATGAGCAAAAAAATCCCTACGTGTTAATATTTTAAATATAATTAGTATATATCAAAAATATATATTACCTTTGGTTTAAATTAATACTGAAAATATGAACATAGGAACTGCCATTAAGAAATTACGCAAAGAAAGGGTACCGCAATTAACACAAGCCGAATATGCGGCCACAATCGGAATTTCACAAACCTACCTTTCACAAATTGAAGGGAGAAAAAAGAAACCGAGTACCGACATCCTCGAAAGAATTGCTGCCGACTTCGAAATACCATTACCAATAATTTTCTGGTATGGAATAGAGGAGTCAGATATTCATGAGTCTAAAAGAGATTATTTCAGGTTTTTGAAACCGTCAATTGATAGATTGATTGATAGTTGTTTTTAATATCATGAAAAAAATACCGAGTGAACTGATTTTTATCAGTCAAATCAACAGGGACGGAAGTGGAACCACCCCGCTGTCAGAAAATCTTAAAAAGTCAATGGTCGAAAATCCCTTATCAGCAAAGGAAAAGTATAAGCTGATTCAGCTCTCAATGACTGAAGGAACTTTTATAGCGCACGGATTTAACGCATTTGTAGTAAAACTGAGATGAATCTAACGGTACTCGACAAAACATTTTCTCTCTTCATCCGGCAAAGGGATGCAGTCAATGGAATCGTGAAATGTATTTCGTGCGGTAAGTTGGTCCCGTGGAAGGAATCAGATTGTGGACACTACATCAATCGTAAGCACATGGCGACCCGTTACGATGAACAGAACAACAACGGGCAATGTCGAAGCTGCAATCGTTTTGATGAAGGGAATATTC
>ORJL010873370.1_pt1 | contig 46401 bp, 39 predicted proteins | sample 1779941 | NCBI WGS metagenome assembly ORJL01 (sample SAMEA104232317, study PRJEB22302) | groundwater metagenome | biome: forest; feature: aquifer; material: groundwater | place: USA | collected 2011-08-07 | depth 5.8 m | reverse complement strand
TGCGGCAAGACCCGCTTCGTAGAGCATATGGCGTGGCGGCTGGGACAGCCCTCCACCCACATCCGACGCCGGAACGACGCGTCATCTGAGATCAACGGCGCCAGGCCTGTACCCCTCATCACCGTGGCCTGCCACGAGGACCTCACCGCCAGCGACCTGGTAGGCCGGTACCTCTTGGAGGGAGAAGAGACCAAGTGGATTGACGGGCCTTTGACCCGGGCAGTGAAGTCCGGCGCCATCTGTTACCTGGACGAGATAGTAGAGGCCCGCAAGGATACCACGGTTCTCATCCACCCGTTGACAGACCACCGCAGACTCCTTCCTATTGAGAAGCGCGGGCAGATCATCCAGGCCGACGAAGGGTTCCTGCTGTGCATGTCATACAACCCAGGATACCAGAGCGCCCTCAAAGACCTTAAGCACAGCACACGCCAGCGGTTTGTGGCCATTGAGTTCAACTACCCCGACCGCGAGGCCGAGGCAAAGATCATCGAACATGAAAGCGGAGTCTCCACTGAGATAGCCGAATCCCTGGCCCGGCTGGGAGAGAAGGTACGGAACCTTAAGGACCACGGCCTCCAAGAGGGCGCCAGCACCCGCCTGCTGATATACGCCGGCAAACTTGTGCAGCAGGGCATCTCCGCCAGACGTGCATGCCAGTCGGCGGTAGCATGGGGCGTCACCGACGACTCAGAGGTCCAGACCAGCATAGAAGAGGTCATCTCCTCCATATTCCCGTGAGAGTAAGGAGGAAAAGGAACCAGCCATGGATTTCACGAATATCAACGGCCTTGAGCCCGTACAGAAAGCCCTCTCCAGCAGGGAGATGCAGGCCGTTACCGATCCACGTTACAGGCCCTCGGCGGTGCTGCTCCTCCTCTACCCCAAGGACGGGGAGTACTGCGTTATGTTCAACAAACGCAGCGAAGAGGTAGAGTTCAACAAAGGCGACATGTGCTTCCCAGGCGGCGGCAAAGACCCTGAAGACACGGACCTAGTAGCCACAGCCGTCCGGGAGACGCACGAAGAGATGGGCATTCGCCCACAGGATGTCACCATCCTGGGAGAGTTGGACGACACAGTCACCATGTCTGGGTTCTTCATCCACCCATTTGTGGGTACCATACCATACCCATACCAGTTCAAACCCAGCACCATTGAGGTGGCGGAGGTGGTGGAGATTCCTGTATCGGCGTTGCTGGATGTCCGCAACCTTAGAGAAGAGGCCAGGGTACTACCCAACGGTCACTTGACAGCCAATCGCTCTTACGCCTACGGACGCCACCTGATATACGGCGCCACGGCCCGCATCCTTGGGCAATTCCTGGATATCGTCCAACAGGCCGGATGGCCGGGGGGAGCCCCGTCCAGATGACCTTCAACCTGATCGAGTTGGAGCGTGAGTTGCAACCCTTCCCCGCCACACTGGGGGAAGAGTTCCGAAAGTCCGCTGAACGCATGCGGACCGACCTGCGCGAAGCCGACCTGGTGAGCTGGGCACAGCAAGGCGTTGAGATCGCCAAGCAAACGGTACGCTCCTGGGAAGCTGCTTCCGAGTACTTCCACGCCAGCCCGGAGGTGGCGCAACAGCTTTCTCCCGTACAGCTAATAGACTGGGGGCGGTGTGGTACCGCTCTGTGCAAAGAGTCTCCAACCCTGGCGGCAGCCTTCTTCCGCGCCAGCCCGGGCAGCTTACCTAAACTGGCCCCCCAATTCATCCAGAGTTGGGCAAACCTGGGCCGGACGCTTTACCGTGGTACGTGGAAATCCAGCGTGGTGGCGGCCAAGTTCTTCGAGGTCAGCGGCCCACTCATCCAGCACATGGGCTACCACCAGCTTGAGCAGTTCGTGGTAACGGTCAACATCATCGCCAGCAAGTCATCCGAGCTAGCCACGGAGTGCCTGGTGCTGGCCCAGGATGTATTCCCCAAGATCAATGAGGAACGTCCTGCCTTTATCCAGTTGACCCATGCGGTGGCTGAGAACAACTGGCGCGACGTGAAGGGTTGCTTTGACTCCATGCACAGGGTCTTAGCTAACCTGCCGGAGAAGAATCGCCCCAGATTCCTGACTCTGATATCCCTCATGGCGGAGGCCGGCACATCCAACGTAGCTCAGTTGCTCAACGATAGCGCTGTCTCTCTGGGCAAGGTAGATGAAGCCAGCCAGAGCCAGATTCTGGAAATGTCTGAGACGCTGCTTCCCATCTCTTCTGAAGCGGTCCCAGCCCTCCTGGACACAAGCCCAGGCTTGCTCGGAAAGGTCAGCCAGCAACAACTGTCCGCGTGGTTCGAAAGAGGCGTAAGCATACTGAAAGAGAACCGCGAGGGCGGGCTGGCCTACTTCAGGGTGGAGTCCGCAACATCGGAGGAGGTCCTGGAAAACCTCTCCCACGCTGTTGAACTGGACCGCAACAAAGAAGTGCTGCGGCTGTACTGCCAGGCCCTGGCCGGAGCCTCCGTGGAGATCGGCAATACCAGCGAGCTTCTAGCCAAAAAGATAGGGTGGGTCTCCGAGGAGCATGCCTCCACCGAGGGCACAACGGTATATCTGCCGCCGGTGGTGCACCGCTACAGCAGCAAGCCCGAGAACTTCTCCATGTTCAAGGTGCTGGCCACGCACCAGGTCTCACACATCGAGTTCGATAGCTTCCTGTTCTCCTTCGAGACCCCTTCAGCACAGTTCACCGACTCGCGGCTGGACAGAGAGCAGGAAGCGCTCAAACGCCGCGCTGATGCACCTAAGCTGCCCAGCCAGAAAAAAGTCCAGCCCCCAGTGCCAGTGCAACCAGGCCGGGAAGCCGCTCCCGCCGGAGACAGCGTTGATGGCGCAGACTCCGGCCCCATCACAGACATGGGCCGCTTCTTCGATCTGTTCAACAACCGCAAGCTGGCCCTGGACATCTTCACGGTGGTGGAAGATAGCAGGCTGGACTACCGTATCAAGACAGACTACCCTGGCCTGACCCCTGCTTACCGCCGCATACAGCAAGACGCCCTGGCAGAGCGCCCGGACATAGAGAAGATGCCCCTACAGGAGGCTATGGTAGAGTTCCTGGTGCGGCTCAGCCTCCAGCAGAACAAGGGCCTGCCTTGCCCAGTGGCATACGTGGAGACGGCCAAAGCGGTAGAGCAGGTCGTCCGGCGCTTGCTATCCACCGAGGCCAGGGTAGAGGACTCTGGAGAAGCCACCATACGAATATACGACCTGATCGCAGGAATGCCCAACGTGGAAGTCCCTGAGGAAGATTGGACCCAGATGGACTTCGACCAGGAGGAGCTATCCGAAGAGGAGTTGGAGCAACTCCTGGAACAGCTCCGCATGGAGCCCATTCCGGCCTCATTGCCCGAAAACGAGCAGGAGTCCTATGAATCTCCTCCCCAAGTCGACTATCGCGGGGATTTCAAGCCCGAGCTTAGCCAACTCCTTTCAGCGCTGCGGCTCCGGCAGAAAAACGGGCAGGGAGAAGGCCAGCAGGGGATGCCGCTTTCCAAAGAGATGCTGGAACAGCTTCTAGCCAACAGCCCGGAGCTGGAGTTGGACGCGGAGGCCGGGCAGATCAACGGCGACTTACAGATGTTCATCCAGAACATGCTTAAGGCCACCAGCGTCGATCCGCCCCAGGCGCCGGGACACGGCTACGGCCCTATACCGCACGACGACGAGCAGGGCGGCTCATTGGACGTTAGGGAGCCCCTTGCCTATGTGTACGACGAGTGGGACTTCCGCGCCGCGGACTACAAGCCCCGCTGGTGCATTGTCAGGGAGAAGCCTATGGCCGAGGGTGAGACCAGGTTCTTCTCTGACACCATCCAGAACTACTCAGGCATGGTGAACCAGATACGCCGCCAGTTCGAGATGATAATGCCGGAGATGTTCCGGAAGATCAAACACCTGCCCGATGGTGACGACTTCGACCTGGACGCCGTCATCGAAGCCATCATAGACAAGTGGGCGGGCATGTCACCCTCAGAAAAGGTGCACTGGCGCCGCAACAAGATAGAACGCGATGTTGCCGTGGCATTCCTCCTGGATATGAGCGCCTCCACCGCCGAGGCCATAGACGAGTCTCGCCGCGTGGCAGACGAGTGGGACGCACCGGACGATCCGGTGGAGTACATGGCATGGCTGCGACGTCGCAGGGGCCAGGCCCAACACCGCACCTACAAGCGCATCATTGACCTGGAGAAGGAGAGCATAGTCCTCCTCATCACCGCCCTGGAGACCATTGGTGATACATATGGCATCTACGGCTTCTCCGGCTACGGGCGGGAGAACGTGGAGTTCTATGTGATCAAGGACACAGACGAGACCTTCTCCGACAGGATCAAGAAGCGCATAGACAAAATCTCGCCTCTGCACGCCACCCGCATGGGGCCGGCCATACGCCACGCCACCAGCAAGCTGGAGCGCCAGCCTGCCAAGACCAAGCTACTCCTCCTGCTAAGCGACGGCAGGCCCCAGGACCGTGGCTACAGCCGCGAGGGCGTTGAGAAAGAGTACGCTGTCCACGATACCAAGATGGCCCTAACCGAGGCTCGCAGAAAGGGCATCACGCCCTTCTGCCTCACCGTGGACAAGGCTGGGCACGACTACCTGAAGACCATGTGCCAAGACATGGGCTACGAGGTCTTGGCCGACATCAACTCCCTGCCGGCACGCCTTCCCGCGCTCTACCGCAAGCTGACCGTCTGAGGCTGGGCTGTTCCACTACCGCGACTAGACTGGGATACCCAGCTACGCGCCGGAAGAGGTCTTACCCAGGATACGCCGCAAGTTCAACAGCGCCATGGTCACCGCGCGCCGTTTCACCAGACCGCGGTTGTTGGCTTACCATCAGTTGCCAACCAGAGCGAGGAAGCGGGATCCATAGACCGGATGGCTGCGTAAGTGGGCGAAACGCGGCTCATGATAAGCCTTAGCCGCGTAGTTATTGTCGGCAGCGATCGCTTGGGCTAGCAACGTTAGCGCCGTCTCGCATCCACTGCCCTGGCAAAGCATTTCGCTGAGGACGATAGAACTGCGGTACGCATCATCGGGTTGAAGAGGCGTAACTGGGATGTCATTCACAATGGTATTGTCGTTATTGTCCCATATCTGCGGTCCTAAGGTAACCACGTTCACGTTGAGCGACTGGGCGTCAGCGAGTTGTGCCTGGAAGGCGAAGAACTGTGAGGTCATGTGAGTGAGTTCTGTCTGAGCGCGAGCCAGTTGTGCCTGAGCTTGGGTTAGTTCAGAGGTAGTTTGAGCGAGGAGTCCTACGGCATCTGTCAATCTTCGTTGAGCTTCAACAAGCTGCAACGTGGCAACGGATAGGTCAGTCTGAACAGAAACGCTTGCCGAAGATTCGGAGGTCTGAGTTTCAGGAGCAGGTTGATTCTTGACAGACGATGCGGAAAACACTTTCTGAATGGCATTACTGGCTAACGTTCCAACAGGCGCTGCCACGCCTTGCCCAAACCCGAGGAGAAGCGCACCCCCTACGGCTAGAACGATCGAAACCACCACCCCAACTTTCGCTGGCCTTCTCCAACCCTCAGCCGTGGGCAGATAACTAGCCATTACTTCCCCCCTAATGGCTATTAAACCACTATCATGATACCACTGAGGTTAGAAAAAATCAAGAACCCGTACTTGGTCGACGGATATTCAATAACAAATATGAGATCGGTGATGTGATTCGGAGAATATGACAACTACCGCCGAGTGCCCAGAATACGCCGCAGGTTCAGCAGGGCCATGGTCACCGCACGCCGCTTCACCAGGCCACGGTTGTTGGCCGGAAAGCGGTAGTTGCTGGACTCGCAGCCGCCAGAGTGCGCCACGCCTATGTACACCGTGCCTGGAGGCTTCCCTTCCAGCGCATCCGGGCCAGCAGCGCCGGTAATGCCGATGCCAAAGTCAGCTCCCAGCCGAAGCCGCACCGCCTGCGCCATGGCCTCCGCCACCTGGCTGCTGACCGCGCCATGTCCCCTGATGAGATCAGCGGAAACGCCGGAAGCCACTTTAAGCTCGTTGGTATAGGAAACAATGCCGCCCTTGTAGTAGTTGGAGCTTCCGGGCACATTGGTTATGAAATCGGCCAGCATCCCGCCTGTGCACGACTCCATGGTCGCCAGCGTCAGGCCGTGCTCTCGCAGGAACGTTCCCACGCTGCTCTCAGCCGTCTCGTCGTCTGTGCCCCAGACAGCGTCTTTGAAGATGCCGCGCAATTGCTCGTCAACGGGTTGCAGGAGGCGTTGCGCTTCGTTTTGGCTTGCACCCTTGGCAATGATGCGCAGGTAGATGCCGTCAGGCCGGGCGTAGATGCCCACATATGGGTTCTCCGAGTGCAGAAAGTCGGAAGCCATCTCATCCACCAGCGCTTCGGATAGGCCAATGGTCTTGATGGTCCGGCTCAGCACCACGCTGCCCTTTATGCGTTCCCGCAGTCGAGGCGCCACCTCCAGGTCCCACATCTGGTAAAGCTCGTTGGGTGGGCCCGGAAGGGCTATGACCACGTTGCCATCCTTTTCGGCCCACCAGCCGGGAGCGGTGCCGATGCGATTGCGGATGCCTTTTGCTGAGGGTATCAGCCATGCCTGCTTTATGTTGCGGGGAGGCATCTCTTCTATGCCTCTTGCCTTGAACAACGCTTTCAGGTCGTCCAGCAGGTGAGGGTCTACAAAGGTCTCTTCCTTGAAGACTTTTGCAATGGCCTCCCGGGTAAGGTCGTCCACGGTTGGGCCCAGGCCGCCGGTGGTAAAGGTGAAGGCGTTACGTCGCCATGACCGCTCCAGGGCCTCTGCGTACTGGTTCAGGTCGTCGCCTACCAGGGTTATCCGCCGCAACTCCAGCCCCAGAGAAGGCAACCGACTGGCCAGGTACGAAGAGTTGGTGTCCTGTATCTCCCCCATGAGGAGTTCAGTGCCCGATGCTATAATCTCGGCTTGCATAAAACTGACCTCGCACAAGCAATACTGGAATGAAAAGGCTTACTTAGAGCCGCAATGTAATATACTATTCTCGCTTGCTCGAACGAGCAAGGAATGGAACAGCCCCAGGACGTGAGTTCCTCGGTTCCAGGCGAAATCATAATACAAAGCGAGATGTCCCATGCATTCCTCCCACGAGCCACACGGCGACTCCGCCCAGATATCCACGGCTGAGGTTGCCACCTCCGCGGAGACGCCAGGCCGCAAGCCGCAGGAAACCCTCCCCGGCGCGAAAACGAACGGGTTCTTCCTGGCCCTGCTGATAGCTGCAACGGTAGCCGTTTTCCTGCTCATAACCCTGGGGGGAGTAGTTAGGACGACGGAGTCCGGCCTGGGATGTCCGGACTGGCCCCTGTGCCACGGCAAGGTCATTCCACCTCTGGAGTTCCACACTCTGATGGAGTACTCACACAGGCTGGCCGGCAGCCTCACCAGCACCCTGATAGTCCTGGCAGCCGCCATAGCCTGGTGGCGCTACAGGAAGACGCGACAGATACTGGGGCCGGTTACCGCGGCCCTGGCGCTCCTGGGCGTAGAGGTGGTGCTGGGAGGCATAACGGTACTAAAGGAGCTTCCCCCTACCATCGTCACCGTGCATCTGGCCACAGCGGAGCTGATTTTTGCCCTGATGCTGGTCACCGCCATACGGCTATGGCAGGCACGGCGGCATCAGCCGGCCACGAGCGCTCCCCAGGTCTATCGTTGGGCGGAAGCCGCCGCCTGGATAGCCTTTCTGGTAATGATCTCCGGTTCCTACATAGTGGGACGGGGGGCTGGCACCTCCTGCCCTAACTGGCCACTGTGCGGAGACGGCCTGGTGCCATCGTACTGGGCGGGATGGCTGCATATGTCCCACCGCATCGCGGCAGGCGTAGGCGGCCTGGTGGCTGGTTGGGCTGCCCTGGTAGCCTGGCGCTCCAGAGGGACATCCAAGTACATCGGCTGGGCCACCGCCATCGCAGGAGGCGCAGTGATAGCTCAGACGCTGGTGGGCGCGGCCAATCCATGGACGGGTTTCTCCGCCGCAGCCAAGACCGCACATCTGGCCCTGGCAACGGCGCTATGGGGCAGCTTTGTAGCGTTGGCCCCCTTCCCCGGGCCCGCCGCTTCCTCCACGTCCGCCAGGAGCGGCCTCTGGGCCCTGGCGACCGACTACATTGCACTGACCAAGCCCAGGATAATACTCCTCTTGCTGGTGACGGCCCTGGGCGGCATGTTCCTGGCGGCCCGCGGTGTACCTCCCATTTCTACTGCGGTGCTGGTCTTGCTGGGGGGCGCGTTGGGCGCTGGAGGAGCTAACTCCCTCAACCACTACTTCGATATGGACATAGATGAGCAGATGCGGCGCACCCAACAGCGCCCCTTGCCGTCTCGCAGGGTTCCGCCCGGGAACGCCCTGAGCTTTGGCGTGGCGCTGAACATACTGGCTTTCATTATCCTGGCGCTGGGTGTGAACCTCCTAAGCGCCCTCCTCACCATGGGAGCATCGGCATTCTACGTATGGATATACACCCGCTGGCTGAAGCGGTCCACCACTCAGAACATTGTGATAGGCGGAGCCGCCGGCGCTATGCCGCCATTGATAGGCTGGGCCGCCATCACCGGCAGGGTGGACTTGCCTGCGTTGTACCTGTTCGCCATGGTCTTCTTCTGGACGCCGCCGCACTTTTGGGCGCTGGCGCTGCTGCTTCGCAACGACTACGCTCGTGCCCGCGTGCCTATGTTGCCCGTGGTAGCAGGCGTGCAGGAAACCGCCAGGAGCATTCTGCTGCACACCATTATCCTGGTAGCTATCACTCTGCTGTTCTTCACCGTGGGAAATGTAGGTTGGCTGTACTTGGGAGGAGCGGCAGCCCTGGGAGGGTACTTCCTGTTCCTGGCATGGCGGCTCTTCCGCAGCCAGACCATGCGTCTGGCCCGCGGCCTATACCTGTACTCGCTACTCTACCTGGCGGTGCTGTTCGCCCTGATCATGGCAGAGGCCTTGATAAGGCGCTGACCGCTGCGCTCACGCTTTACCTGCTCGTTTTACCGAGGTTGTGGTGCTCACATACCAATAAAAGATGCCTGGGCGTATGCGTATAGAATGAAAATCCCAAAAACAACTACGCAGGCCAAATCTACTAGAATCCCTTTGGTAGTGGCGCGGTGACCTTGTCTGTAAAGCAGTGTGGCAACTATGGCCACGATAACGGGGTATCCAATCTCAGAAAAGAGAACGAGCCAGGGCCCGCTGAAGAGATACAGCACTGTCCCCACAGCAAATGTCGTGATGCCCGCCAATGCCGACACCATGGGCTTTACCCTTTACCCTGTTTTTCGTATTCAATCCTTGTTAACCAAACGGGATCTAATCGAACCTGAACGTCTTGACCGCCACCACAGATGAACCCACTATCCACACTCCCAGTATGGCCAACTCCGTGGGGTAGTCCCAGATTGGCTTGGCATCCAGAGCAACTCCACGCATGGCGTCCAGCAGCGGCGAAAGTGGTAAATAGCCCACGATAGTTGCCATGATGTTAGGCAGGTTCTCCCTGGGGAAGAAGGTGCCTGACAAGAACATCATGGGCATGGCCACAGCGTTAGCCAGTCCATCGGCGGCCCGGACGTTCTTGGCTATAGCACCCACTATGAACCCCATATTCAAGAAGACGATATTGGCCATGACCACCAGCAGCAGGACCCAAAGGATATTGCCATAGATGTGGCCGTGGAAGAACATCACTCCCGCCGCGATGATTATGAGGGCCTGAAGCACCGAGAGACCCAGATAAGCCAGGATCTGCGAGGCAAAGAACGTCCGCACCCTTAGAGGCGTCGCCAGGATGCGCTTGAGGATCCTCTGCTCACGGTAGAGGGTTACCACTGAGGCTATTCCTATGATCGAGTAGGTCATCACGCCCATTCCCACAAAGCCCGGCAGCAGAAAGTCGAAATACGTGAGCTGGCGTGCCTGGATTCCCTCGGCCTTGAGCTCCAGCAAGGTTGGTGCCTGGACTATGCTCTGGTTTGTCTTGTCAATAAACCTTTGGATGACCCCGATAATAATCGACGCTGACTGGTTACTCCGGTCGTACAAGAGCGTGATTTCCGTCGGCGCCGTGGCAGGCCCCTGCGCCAGGCGGGCCTCCAATCCTTCAGGGACAATCATCACATAGACTGCGTTGCCATCCTCTAGCTCCTTCCTCACCACCGCCTCGTCTTCGCGCACCGCTACGTTAAAATGCTCCATGGCAGAGAGGCTGGCTATCAGTCCCTGAGATACGGGGTCTTGTGCCCGGTCAACGACCAGGAGGTTCACCTCTGGAGGCTGATCCAGGCGGAACAGCCCGAAGACCGCCACAAAGATGAGGGGAAAGGCCAGCGCCCAGAACAGCGCCTGCCGGTTGCGGTATATCATCTTCAGGTTGGCCAGGGTGAGAGAGAGCAGCATGTTACTCCCTTAGCTGGCGTCCGGTGAGCGCCAGGAATACGTCCTCCAGGTTGGCGGGAATGACCTCGATGTAGCCCAGCTTGACGCTCTTGTCACTGGCCCAGCGCATCAGCGCCTCCAGCGTGCGGGCCGCATCCGATGAGCGCAGATAGACGTATCCGTCGGCGTCCCGGCGCACGCCCTTGACCGAGGCCAGCGCCTCCAGGTTGTCCTGGGGCAAGGAGCCGTCACCCGACACCTTCACCTCGTACGGCACAGGCAAAGCGCGTATCAGGTTCATTGGGGTATCCAGCGCCACAACCTTGCCTGCGTCCATAATGGCCACACGCTGGCAGAGGAGTTGGGCTTCCTCCATGTAATGTGTGGTCAGTACTATGGTGCGACCTTCCTGGTGGATGGTGCGAATGAAGTCCCAGAGGCTGCGCCGCGCCTGCGGATCCAGGCCGGTGGTAGGCTCGTCCAAGAAGACCACCTGTGGATCGTTGACCAGGGCTGCGGCTATGGTGAAACGCTGCTTCTGGCCGCCGGAGAGCTTGTTCACAGTGCTCTTGGCCTTGTCCGTGAGGTCAACCTTCCCCAGCAGTTCTTCGGTAGAGAGTTGCCTGGGATAGAAGCGCCCAAAGAGGTCCAGTATTTCTCTGAGTGTCAGGAACTCGAAGTACGCCGAGGCCTGAAGCTGGACGCCTATGTGCTCTTTAACTTGGGCGGCATCGCCATGACTGTCCATGCCCAGGATCAGCGTGCGGCCCGACGTGGGTTGCTGAAGGCCCTCCATGATCTCCAGGGTTGTGGTCTTGCCAGCCCCGTTGGGGCCAAGGATGCCGAAGACCTCCCCTTGGTGGACGGAGAAACTGACTCCGTTCACGGCAGTGAAGACGCCAAATCGCTTGACCAGGTCCTGGACTTCGATGGCTTCAGGCATAGTCTTCACCTGCTAAAGAGTGTGCTGCTGACGAAAGGCTTCCAGCACCTCTACCGCCGCAGCGTAGTTCCTGCGCCCGCCCCTCAGAATGGGCGGCACCAAGTATACCAGAAGTAGACCGTTTTCGGCGTAAGTGTTCAACTGCTCTAGGGCTATCTCGGTGGCCGGACGGCCACGCTCCAGGTCACGTTTAATGACCTCCGGCACATCACCGAAAACGAGACCGTCGCGCTCCAGGATTTGCAAGCCGTAGAAGACGGGCTTGGGAAACTCATGCCCCGCCTTGGTCTGGAACAGGGCCAGGAACTCATGGGCCTTGGACACCTCGTAAAAGGCCTGGGTGATAAAGAAGTCGGCGCCTGCGGCCACCTTCTGCTGTGCCAGGGATACCTCTTGCGCCATGTCGCGGCTGCCCAGGTTTATGGCGGCGCCCACGCAAAACGATGTAGGCGCCCGCAGCTTGAGGCCGCGGAAGTCCACGCCCTGGTTCAAGGCGCAGATGGCCCGGATCAGCTCCACGGAACGGTAGTCCGACACATCTTTGACCGTAGCCATGTCCTTCTCGGTGAACGGGTCGCCCTGGAGCACCAGAATGTTCTCAACTCCCAGCGCCTGAGCGCCCAGGAGGTGGTTCTGGATAGCCAGCTTGTTCATGTCCCGGCATACCAGGTTGAATATGACATCCTGTCCCGTCATCTGGCGTATCTGATACGCCATGACCATGGAGTCCACTCTCACCGACTTGCCGGGGCTGTACGCCACGCAGAGGAAATCCGCGCCGATCTGTTTCGCCTCTTCGAAGACTGAGGGATCAGCACCGCGAGTGGGCGAAAAATCGCATATGAACAGAGGCTTCCCTTTGCTCTGGGCAAGCTTATACGAGACGGAGGCCATCAGAGATTCTTAGTCAAAGGCTTAGAGGCAGAAATCACCGAGACGAAGCTAGTCCTGACTATAGGGTAGCACCGATGACCGCGTCAAGTTCGGCCTACGTCTCAGTCACCTTCACCATCAGATAGTGATAGCCGGTGGCCCCGTCCGGCAGGCTATCCTGTACCTGAAATACCTGCGGTTGGCCCGTGCCGTCGGTGGCGCGCACAGCCAGGGTGTGGCGGCCAGCAGCGGGAGTCCACGCTCCGGTCCACAGCACCCAGGTATAAGGCGAAAGGGCTGGACGGAGCGTGGCTGGTTGCCACGTGCCACCGCCATCGGTGCTGAACTCCACCTTGGACACGCTCCGGTCGCCCGCAAAGGCCACGCCACCCACCATCGTCTCCCCTATTGGTATGGCAGCACTGTCGCTAGGCACGTCCACGCGGGACATGGTATTGATCACGGCGGTGTCGGCCCATCCACGCCTCTGCCAGTAGCCGCGAAAGTCGTCCTGCGCAGTCGCTATTCTGGTCAGCCATTTCACGTTCTCCATGCCGTAGAGGCCGGGAGCTATGAGGCGTGCCGGGAACCCGTGGTCGTTGGGCAATGGGTCGCCGTTCATCCGGTACGCCACCATGACGTTGTCCCTCAGGGCGCGCTCCACCCGCAAGCTGTCGACGTAGCCATCCGCAGCCCAGAACGACAGCCGCTGAGCGGTAGGCAAAAGCTGTGCCCGCTCCATGAGAAGCTTCAAAGGCACGCCCCGCCACAGGGCATTGCTGATGAGGTTCCCGCCCACAGGGTTGCTGATGCAAGTGAGGGTGACGTACCTCTCTTCCCAGGGCAATGCAACAAGCTCGTCATAGGTCAATGTGTACGGATTATCCACTTCTCCAGCTATTTCCAGCTTCCAGTTTGCCACGTCCACTCGCGGATTTACTATGTTCTTGGACACCTCGTAGAACTGGTCGTTGGGTGTGATCTCCGATGGGAGCTGGCCTGCATTAGATGTGACCTGTGTTGGCGACACGCTGGAGGCTCCGCGAAAGATGCTGCGCAAAGCAAAGGCTCCTGTGCCCACCAGCGCCACAGTGAAAGCCGCTATCCGCAGGAATCGACGCCTTCCGGCGTCTCGCTCGCCATCCCTGGCGCTGGCAAGAATGTAGTGGAGATGACTGAGGGTCGCGCCGTACGCCAGCATAGCCAGAAAGGTGGATGTCAGGTATGCCAGACGACCCGATGGCAAGGACAGCCCCAACAAGCCCCCACCTGTGACCGGCGTGACCGCCAGGACTACCACCAACCACAAGGCGGCAGCGATCAGGATGCCCCTGCGCCATGGTTGCCACGCCTGGAACGGCAGCCTGGCTTCGTAGCGGACGTAGAGAATGCCTAGGCCGCCGCCTGCTATCACCTGCGCAACCAGGACACCGGCAAACAGCAACGGCTTGGCGTTGACCTGAAGGTGTGTCAGAACAAAATCAAAGGTGGCGGGAGGCGTGACCCTGGTCGCCCAGTCGGCCAGCGCCTCGGAGAAGGTGGACGACCCCATGGCGAACCGCAGGGCCACGAGGGCAAGAGTCATGACAACGCCTGAGGCGATCCCCACCCAGAAACCCGCGACGCCAGACACCCCGGCGCTGCTCCTCCGCTCAGACGTTGCGCCTTCCAAGAAGCCTTCCCTCCACTTCTATTCATGGTAACATACGACCAAGTCCATTCCACGGATTCATCCGTTTCTGGATTATGTAATGCCCACTCTATACGTAGTCGGCACTCCCATCGGCAACCTGGAGGACATAACCCATCGAGCGCTGCGCGTGCTCCGGGAGGTTGGACTGATAGCGGCGGAGGACACCCGCACCACGCGGAAGCTGTTGAAGCGGTACGAAATATCGACTCCCCTGGTCAGCTACTTTGAAGGCAACCGCGCAGTACGCATCCCATATATCCTGGAGCGGTTGCAAGAGCACGACGTGGCCCTGGTCTCCGAGGCGGGCATGCCCGGCATCCACGACCCAGGCCGCCAGCTTGTCCAGGCGTCGTCGGAGGCCGGCTTCCAGGTAGTGCCTGTGCCGGGGCCGTCATCGGTGACGGCGGCGCTGGCCGTATCGGGCCTGCAGTCAGACCAGTTCCTGTTCCTGGGGTTCCTGCCCAGCCGCCGGAAGGAGCGCCGCCAGGCTCTCCAGGCGGTAGCCCATCTGCCGTATACCCTGGTGGCTTTCGAGACGCCACACCGGCTGGCGGCCTCGCTGGAAGACGTGGCCGCTGTCCTGGGAGCGGAGCGACGGCTGGTGGCGTGCCGAGAGATGACCAAGCTGTTCGAAGAGGTGTTCCGGGGAACGGTAGAGGAGGCCATGGCGCACTTCGCCCAGCCCAGGGGCGAGTTCACCCTGGTCATAGCAGGCGCGGAAGAGCCGGCGAAGCAAGAAAGCGCGGAAGGGGAAGCGGCAGAAACTCTCCAACGGCTGAAGGCGTCCGGCATCTCCAGCAAAGAGGCTGTGTTGCAGGTCGCGCGCCAGTACGGCCTGCCCCGGCGACGCGTGTACCAGATGTGGCTGGAGGCGCAGCCAGACGGAAGACCAACAAAATAGGCAGGAAAGAAAGCCTATTCTAAGTGCACCTCGATGTCCTTCTCGACTACACCATCAGTTGTGAAAAACCTCAATTTCAAGGGTATTGTCGAATCCTTCGCCGGGGCAAAGGTCTTAGGGTCAATCTCGAATGCGTATGTCGTTGCCTCTTGCTCAAGGGCAGAGAGCATCTTGGCCATAGAGTCGACGAACTTCCTCTCATATCCAGTGATTTCCGATTGCTGATGCCGCCCTGCCGAAATGCCCCAGACAGCAGGCACAGTATCTACATTTTTGATACAATGGTTGGTATACAATACAAAAGGTCCAATGTTTAAAGTATCCTCAGAATTGTTGATCAAGACCACCGGTAATTCAAAGCCACCTTCAGCAATCGTCCCATCTCGATTAAACTCGCGTTGCAATGTACATTCAACCTTGCCAGAACCATCTTCGGAAGGAATGATTAACGAAAGCAACGGTGCATCGGGCCCTGACCTACAAACCAAATGCAGGTCAAGATCCAATGGAGTAGAATCCGTCAAGAAGCGAATCCTTATTGGTAGTTCAGATCCTTCATTCACGTTCATTTCACGGGACAATGTGAACTGCAGATCCAGGCTCTGCCATTCCCCAGCCGCAAACTTCCCAGCATAATCTAATCTATGCCTGAAAACGAAACCAGTATCCTCCGAACGAGAAGGCGATGCTTTGGAAAAGTCCGCCTCACCGAGCATTGTCACTTTGCTAATCTCCCGCCCTGTATACACATACACAGGCCCCAACTGTTGACTCCCTGACGCACCCGAGTTGAGTATGTCCAGTTTTAGCTGGGCTAGGCGATACCGCAACACCCCATCCGCCAAATAGGCGTTCCTGGTCAAGACATCAATCTGGTCAGCAAGCTGACTGCCATCGTGGTAGAACTGAAACAAGAGGCTCCCTATTAGTCCCGCTTTGCTATCACGTAAATACCCTTGCGCCCACAGTAATTTCTCCTTCAGTTCGCGTTTGAGGTCAACTATACTGTCTGAGTAAACAATGTGCTGAAAACCCCTCAAGTCAAATGGGATCTCTTCAATGTCACGACATAAATGAATAGTAACTTTCTGCAATGCGTGCGCGTAGCCAGTCTCGTAGTAAACATTTGGATTTTTCCCACTAAGGTCTGATACTACGATATCTGCCTTGGCTATGGAATTGACTATTCTGTCATAAATGCCCCCGATGAAGTTGATTTTATCTACCCTTTCACAATAGAAACCCAGGTCTCTGCACGCGGCTTCAATACCGAGTTCCCACGTGTCTCTGGTATTCCTGCTAATAGGCATAATCACAAATACGTACGGCTTCGGTCCTGTAGTCATTGGTTTCCTCCCAGCAACTACGCGCGTGTTAAGTAAAGCGACTATACAACATCTCAGTCTGTCTATCAACGTCAAGATATCCTTTTGAAAAGTCGGGAGAGGTCCGCCGCACACCTTGTACCCGCTGACGAGTCTTTCGAGTGAAGCAATCTGGTGGGCGGTGACTCCTGTTCCATCACTTCCCTCATGGACATGTACAATCATCACAGCCAAGAGAGCCCAATTCCCTGGAACTTTTGCGGGCGGCGAAGCGTCTTGTTTGATGAGGGGATACTCGCAATAAAGCCTCAAGGAGATTGAAATGAAGAAGGCTCCAATTCGCTTGAAAATCGGCATTTTGATGGCTGCGGCCTTGTTGCTGCTGGCCTTGGCAGGGTGTGCTCAGACCACCAACGGGCAAACGCCTCTTCCCACACCAACGCCGATGCCTCCTATCGGGAAGACGTACCAGTGGAATGGAACGGTTGTAGTAAGCACGCTGGAAGGGCGGCACCTGGAGATACAAAGGGGATGCGACTCCTGGGTGCTGATGCCACAGTCGGACGAAGTGGCCAAGAAGCTGGAAGACAACGTGGGCAATAAAGTCATGCTCTGGGGCAAGGTCTACACAGGGGCCAGTATTTACATGAAACAGGCCGTTGCCGTGGACGCCGCCTTCGGCCCCAACGACCCGGTGCCTATGACTCTTGTGGCGATCCCGGAATACCCGTGCCCCTGAGAGCCATCGCCTCCAACCGTACAGGGTGTCTTCTTGGGGGCACCCTGTACGGCTCGGTGAGATCAGGCCTTCTTTGCCGTCCATACAAGCCTGAACGCACTATGCCAGCAACCTGCAGGTGCAAGGCGCCGCTGGCAGCGTTGCTGCACCGGCCTATCTGAAGTTCAAGTTGATTCGAATGGGGTTGAACATCAGGTAAATGATCGCGGCTACCTGTAGCAGTATGAACAGCAGCAACAACGCGCCAACGCCTACGTAGAGCCGGCGAGCCCACCTGCGGCGAATGCGAGGCAGCACTAACACCAAACCCAACAAGTAAGCAGCAAAAACGCCAGGCTCAATCCACATCACAGTTGGCATATCAGCCACCATATTAACATTCCTGTGGGCTCCCAGTTGCGCCAGCTACGTCCAGGGCCTTTCGCTAACGGCTTACGACCGGCTTCAAGTGTTAAATATAACGTTTGAAACTAATCATCCGTCAGCCAGCGTGCACCGCGCCCGCTGACGAGTCCTTCGTCGAATGTGCTAGAATACGATGTCCCTAGGAATCCTTTCTGGAAAGCCCTGTAATATCTAGCATGCCTGAGAAGATTTTCATAGGCGTAGCCTGGCCTTACACCAACGGCGATTTGCATTTGGGCCACCTGGCCGGATGCTACGTGGCTGCGGACATCTTCGCGCGCTACCACCGCCTCAAGGGCGACCGCGTGCTTATGGTGTCCGGCAGCGACCAGCACGGCACTCCTATAACCATCCGCGCCGAAGAGGAAGGCGTCACGCCCCAGGTGCTGGCGGACAAGTACCACCAGCGCCAGTTGGAGGCCTGGGACCGCCTGGGCATCAGCTTCGACCTGTACACCACCACGGGGACGGATAACCACCGCCAGGTGGTGCACGACATCTTCCTGAAGCTGAAGGAGAAGGGGTTCATCTACACCAACACAACGCCTCTACCCTACTGCCCCAGGGACAAACGCTTCCTGCCGGACAGGTACGTGCGTGGCACATGCCCTTTCTGCGGGAATACCGCGGCCCGCGGCGACCAGTGTGACAACTGCGGCAAACCCATGAATCCCCTGGACCTCCGCGACCTCCGCTGCCGTCTCTGCGGCGACGCCCCGGAGATCCGCGACTCGGAGCACTTCTTCCTGCGCCTCAGCGCTTTCCAGGACGGGCTCCTGGCATGGGTGCGCCAGCAACACCACTGGCGTCCCAACGTGCTGAACTTCACCACCCGCTACCTTGAGGACGGCCTCCATGACCGCGCCATCACGCGGGACATAGATTGGGGCGTGCCGGTGCCGGTTCCCGGGTACGAGGACAAGCGTATCTACGTCTGGTTCGAGGCGGTGATCGGCTACCTCTCCGCATCCAAGGAGTGGGCACAACTCCACGGCCAGCCCGACGCCTGGAAAGAGTTTTGGCAGGCCCCGGACACCAGGGCCTACTACTTCCTGGGCAAGGACAATATCCCGTTCCATACGATAATCTGGCCTGGAATGCTGATGGGATACGACGGACTCAATCTTCCCTACGACGTTCCAGCCAACGAGTTCATGAACCTGGGTGGCGACAAGTTTTCCAAGAGTGCGCACCGCGCCGTCTGGGTGCCCGATTACCTGGAGCGTTACGAGCCCGACCCGCTCCGCTACTACATTGCCGCCAACATGCCGGAAACGGGAGACGCCGAGTTCACCTGGCAGGAGTTCGTGCGCCGCAACAACGATGAGCTGGTGGCCACCTACGGCAACCTGGCGCACCGGGTGCTCTCCTTCCTGCAACGCAACTTCCAGGGCAAGGTGCCCCAGCCCGGCGAGCTGGATGCCCAGGCCCAAGCCATGCTCTCCAAGGTCGATGCGGCCATGCAGGTGGTAGGACAGGAGTTGGCCCTATGCCGGTTCCGCGAGGCGCTTCACTCCATCATGTCCCTGGCCCAGGAAGCCAACCGCTACATAGACAGCCAGGCGCCCTGGCGCGCTCTCAAAGAAAACCCTGCTGCCGCAGGCACATCCCTCTGGGTGACCCTTTGCGCCATATCCGGGATCAAGACCATGATGTACCCCTTCCTGCCATTCAGCGCCCAGAAGCTGCACAATTACCTGGGCTTCTCCGGTCGTATTGAAGAAGTTGGATGGGCATACCAGCGGCCCGTGCCCGGCACTCCGCTGCCGCCACCATCTCCGCTGTTCACCAAGCTTGACGACTCCGTCGCCGAGGAAGAAACACTGCGAATGCAGCAAGCCACCGCAGGCTGAGGGCACCCCCGTGGACCGAGAACAGGCCACTATAGACAGCATTTACTCCCCCATCCTGGAGCAGCTAACCCTGGTAGAAAAAGAGCTGCAAGCGCTGGCGCCATCCAGCCATCCGGTGATGGGAGAGTTCCTGGCCCACCTCTTCAGCAACTCAGGAAAGCTCATGCGGCCCGCCATCACCCTCTTGGCCTCCAGGTTCCATCCCAACGACGGGAAGCTACCCGTAACCATGGCCACCGCAGTGGAGCTGCTTCACCTGGCGTCCCTGGTGCATGACGATACCGTGGACCACGCGCCCGTGCGAAGGGGCGTCGCCACCGTGAGCAGCCTGTGGGGCCGCGATGTTGCTGTGCAGGTAGGCGACTTCGTCTTCGCCACCTCCGCCGTATTCGTATGCAACACCTGCAACGTAAGGGTCATCCGCCGGTTCTCCGAGACGATCCGCGACCTGGCGGTGGGACAGTTGATGGAGTCCTCAGGGACTTTTCGTTGCGACCACACTCGCGAGCAGTACCAGGAGCGCATCTACAACAAGACCGCCTCTCTCTTCTCCACAGCGGCAGAGAGCGGCGCCATCCTCAGCGGCGCGCCGGAGGCCACAGTCCAGGCCATGAAAAAGTATGGCCGCGACCTTGGCATGGCCTTCCAGATAGTGGACGACATCCTGGATTTCGAGGGCACCGAGGAGGAAGTGGGCAAGCCCGTGGGCCATGACCTACTGGAAGGCGTCCTCACCTTGCCTGCCATGCTGCTCCTGGAGCGCTACCCAGAGGACAACCCCATCGTCCCGCTATTCCAGGGCCAGGACCCGGAGGGCAACCTGCAGAAGGCCGTGGCAATGATCCGCGACTCAAAAGTCCTGGATGACGCTTGCGCCGTAGCACGCGGCTTCTGCGTCGAAGCCGGCCGTGCCCTGCAAGACCTGCCGGACACTACCGAGCGGCAGTCTCTCTTGAACTTGTTGGAGTACGTGACGAATAGACGGATGTAGACAAGTTCGTTTTGTCTGGGGCACAGCAAGGGTCGAGAATTATGAACGCAAAAAGAGTTAGATGCCCGAAATGCAAATCCTGGAACGCCCTTTCCCCGATCTGGGTTCAAGGAGAAGTGGCACATCAAGCTGGTTTCAATATCACTTCTACTACAGTCGCTCGTTATCCCTTGTACACCGGCTCGGAAATCCGGCCCTCCCTAGCACTGATTAGATGTTCAGGTTGCAGTTCCATTATCCTAGCAAGAGACGATTATCCTGATGGCACAGCACTATGGCCGTTAGCCATTCCAGACACTCCTGAAGGAGTGCCACCAAGTGTAGCCGGAGCATATGCTGACTCGCGTTTAGCAGAGGCGGCCGGATCCAAGATCGGGGCACTTATGGCAGGGAGAACAACACTTGTTAGGCTCTTACGCGACAAAAAGCAAGCAAGTTCAAGGATCTGGCTGACGGCGGAATAATAACGTCTGCATTGTATGGCGGAGCCGATCAACTGAGACTTTGGGCAGATGTCATGGGACACGACGATATTGATTTAGACAGCGTATCCACAGAAGAAGTAACAGCGATTCTAGACTATCTGCATGTTGTCTTGGAGGCCGTCTACACTCATCAAATGAAGGTAGACAAGTTCGCCCAAAAGACCAAAGAGTTGAGAAACGCAGCCAAATCGAAATAGATATTCCCCCATTCGCTGTAGCACGCAACTGGTTTTGGCACACCCTGGAAGTGGCCATCGCGGCCTATAAAGCAGGCGGTAGATCGGCGCTAGTTTCACCCCTCCCAAGCCACTCCTTCACACAGCAAACGAGACGCGAGATGGTACAATCGCCCAGGCGGTCACACGTGGCCCAAACAAGCCGGCGTGGACTTTGGCCGTGGCTGAAAGGAGGCGTCCGTGGCAACCATAGACATTTTGCTGGCTGGCATGAGCGTCAACACCGACCAGTCCAACCTAGGGCTGGCTACCATAGCCCTCATACGGGGTCGTAACAACATCCTGGTGGACGTGGCCCACTGTGGCAGGCGCAGACACCTGATCAACGCTCTGGCCAGCCGTGGGCTAACACCGGACGACATCCAGATAGTAGTGCTCACCCATGCCCACTGGGATCACTCTCAGAACGTGGACATGTTCCCCCACGCGCGGTTCATGATCCATCCCGCCGAACTGGAATACGCCAAGTCTCCCCGTAAGGACGACTGGGCGACTCCCAGGTACTTCCCCGCCACGCTACAGGGGCTGAACGTCCAGCCTGTGGTGGAAGGTACCGAGATTGAGCCGGGGGTGAGGATAATCGAGACGCCGGGCCACACCCGTGGCCACATCAGCGTTGCAGTGGACACTCCAGATGGTGTCGCCGTCATCGCCGGCGATTCCTTCCCGGACGCAGGCGCAGTGCACCGCGGCCAGCCATACCTCGTCTTCTGGAGCCAGCGCGACGCCAGGGCCAGCGTACAGAAAATCATGAAGCTGGGCAACATCATCTATCCCGGCCACGATCGCCCGTTCCGCATAGCCTCCGACGGCTCCACCACCTACGTGGGCGGCGTGGCGACCATCAAAGTGATAGCAGGCTTCGAGCCGAATGACGTAGGCGTGGGAGTAACCGTATCGCTAGAGTCCATAAAAGAGGCCTGGGTACACCCAGAGGCACAGGGATAAGAAGCTGAACGACGTGGGCTGTACTTCCGCGATTCTCGCCACTATCATGCCTGCGTGGCAAGAAGGTCTTGAGATAGCCCAGAGGAGGCTATTATGTCAATTCGCGGTGGGTATGCAGGTCGAGTCTTACGGGTAGACCTAACTCGAAAGACCATTGCCAAAGAACCTCTTCCTGGAGAAGAAGTCCTGCGCAAATACGTGGGCGGGACGGGCCTGGGACTGTATTATCTCTTGAGAGAAGCCGCACCTAACGTAGCCCCCACCGACCCCGACGCACCGCTCATATTCATGCTGGGGCCATTGACCGGCACTCCCGCCATCAACTCTTCCGACTGGGCAACCGTCTGCTACAACTACTCTATCCCCTACTCCGCCGGCGTAGGACACGGCCACGGCTATTGGGGCGCCTTCCTCAAGCATGCGGGTTACGACGGCATTCTCATCACGGGGAAGTCTGCCCAGCCCGTGTACCTGTGGATTGACGACAACAAAGTTGAGCTTCGGGACGCCGGCCACCTCTGGGGCGTAGACACCAGAGAAACGGAACGTCGTATCAAGGTGGAACTGGGCGATGACGAATCCATCAGCGTTGCCTGTATTGGCCCTGCAGGTGAGGCTATGCTGCCTGGAGCCAGCGTCAAGGCCGACAGAAACCACGGCGCGGGCAAAGGGAGTCCCGGCGCAATTATGGGCAGCAAGAACCTGAAAGCCATAGCGGTGCGCGGCACTGGAACACCACATATTCATGACCCCGAAGAACTGATGGACGCCGCTGCTGAATGGGAACGAAACCTATTCCCCGATAACGCCGGCGTGTTCACCTACGACCAGCCGGCATCGGTTGGACTTCAGAACGCCGGCATCACCCGAAACTACTACGACCGTTTGGGCAAGGCGCTACGGGTGACGGGCAAAAACATGACCGACCCTGTTTGGGGTGCTGAGTTCTCCAGGAAGTACGTGGAGGCTTGCGGACGCTGGCGGGTCACACCAAAACCCTCATACAACTGCCGCATAGCTTGTGCCTACGATGTAGAGATAACCGACGGGCCTTTCGCGGGGTTTGTCGGAAGTCCCTGTGGAGGGGCTGAGAACATGGAGGGCGCTGCCGCCGTGATCGGCGTGGAGGATCCGAGCGCCGTAGTCCTCATGACCGACTTCTTCGACGGTATGGGGCTGGAATCCGGCACCTTCGGCGCTGTAATGGGAGCTGTGTACCAGGCTTACAACGACGGCATCCTCAACCTGGAGGACACCGACGGCCTGGACCTGACGTGGGGCAACTGGCAGGCCGCCATGGAACTGGTGAACAAGGCCATTCGTCGTGAGGGCATAGGTGCAAAAATAGCCGAAGGCACCAAGGCACTACCCGCAGCGCTGGGCACCGAGAAGGGCCTGATCGAAGAGATGCGAAGGAGGGTGCTAGACGTCAAGGGCGCCGGCGTCGTCATGCACGACCATCGCCAGTTCTGGAGCGTGTTGTTCGGCGACATGGTGGCGGGCACCGGGCCATGCATGCAGGGAGACGGCACCGACATGATGAAGCACCCAGAGCTAGGTTACTTCGAGACTACACACGGCATAGCGCGCAACGTCGGCCAGGCCGTGGGTAAAGTGGAAGCCGTCCACATAACCCAGTTCGCCAAGCTGTGGTGGGACTGCCTCGGCGTCTGCATGTTCGCGGCAAGAGGAGTCCCTGACTCTGTGGACATCGCCAGCAAATGCCTGGCGCAGTCCGTTGGCTGGGAGGACTTCAGCATGCAAGAGGCCCTGCAAGTGGGCGAGCGTGTGACCACATTGATGAGGCTGGTGTATGCGCGCCGTGGCTTCAAGAAAGCAGACGAGTTTGACGTCTCGCCCAAGCACCTGGAGCCACCGCCTGCCGGCCCTTCCAAAGGTTTGAGCATAGCCCCATATTTACCGGCTATGGTGGATGAATACTACGGCCAGATGGGCTGGAATGTGAAGACAGGACTACCCACCGCCGAGACCATTCGGCGGCTTGGGCTGGAAGAGTTTGCTTAGACCTACACTGTATGGACTCCTTTTCAATTAACACAAATACGGGAGGCGTTATGGCGAAGCAACACGCTGGCTCGGTGGAATTGTCTCCGCAGATTCACGTGGGTGTTGTAGTCAAAGACTTGAACAAGGCCATCGAATCCTTGTCTTCAATATTTGGGCTTGGGCCGTGGGACATAGCAGAACGGCGGTACCCCAAGGAGCAAGTAGAAGTCGGAAAGGGCCCATTTACTTACAAGGTAGCCTTTGCCGCCATGGGCCCTGTCCAACTGGAACTAATCGAGGTTGTGGAGGGTAACACCATCCACGCCGAGTTCCTGCGCAAGAAGGGCGAAGGTATACATCACATAGGCTTCCGCGTACCCGATGTGCGCCAGGTGGTGGATACGCTACAGCAGTACGGGATCGGCGTCTCGCAGAGCGCCTTCAGGGAAGGCGCTCGCTATGCTTACATGGACCCTGCCGGCCTTGGCGGGATCACTTTTGAGTTCGTCCAGAGGAACGACGCCTAGTCGTCTTCCAGAGGTCGTCCGCCACGTCGTCCAGCCCCAGAGCGCGTAACGTCTCGGGCAGAGGTCGTCCGCTTTCGCGGTCCCAGGCCATCTCTTTGTAGTAGTTGTCTAGCATCCCCTCCCAGTGAGGCGCGACGGTAATGCCCTTGGCTGGGCCGTCCACGGGGGCCGAACTCCAACGCGGCGATGGCTTCTCGCTCTCCACAGACACGCCGTGCTTCAGGTTGAAGGCGCGCATCACGTTGGCTGCCCTGAAGCCGGCATCCTGGGCCTCCCTGGCGTCCATCTCCCAACCCGTTGCGGCGTTGAGCATTTCGATGACGTGGCTCAGTGGCACCCTGGTGCAGAAGACGCAGGTGCCCAGCGTATCCTCGAACTGCCGCCGGCCCTTGGTCTTGGCCACGTGGCCGGAGACCTCCTCCGGCGAGAAGTTGTTGACCAGGGCGGGAGTATCAGGATCGGCGGGGCCCATGTAACCCGACTCGTACACCCCAATGTCGGAGGTCGCTGTGTCGAACATCTCCCGCCAGTTGGCGCGATGGTCGTGCTGCCTCGGCGAATGCCCCTTGAGGGTGTAGATGCCGCACGCCTTGGCCGCAGGCCCCAGCGCTTCCGCGGCACGCATGGTGCCTTCAGCCAGCATGTCGGCGAACTGGCCTTCGCGGTGCGCTATCCTCTCCAACAGCGAACGTATGGCCGCCGCGTTGCCCCACCGCAACTCAAGGCCGCCGGTCGACTCCGTGGAGAGGGCCTCCTGCTCATAGAGGTCTATGATCATGGACACCAGGAAGCCCGCCTCGTTGCCCTCAAGTCCCAACCGGGTGACCAGGTTGGCGAGGAACAGTGCATCCGCGGGGTCGCCGATGCCCACCAGCGGGCCCCACGCAGCGTACATCTCGTACTCAGGTTCCTCCACCGTCTGCCCGGCGTACGGCCCGTCGGTGAAGGTGATCATGTGGCAGTGGTGAGTCCGGCAGGCATAGCAGGGGTTGCCCTTGTGTGTCCATTTGCTCCGCACGTATTCATTAGTCATGAGGCGGTTCTCAGGATAGAGGTTGGTGGTGTAGTTCTTCACCGGCAGGGTGCCCCGGAGCATCCGGGCGTCAGCCGACGGGTAGTCGCCGCCGGTGCCCCACTGGAACAGCCGCCCTGTCTGAGGGTCCTTCTGGATCAGTTCCCAGACGGTGTTGGCCGCAGTGGCCAGCCGCTTCGGCTCTTTCACGGCAACGTGAGAACTTCCCTTGGCGGCGCAAAAGGCCTTGAGCTTCTTCGACCCCATCACCGCTCCCACCCCGTTGTGGCCTGCGGCGTGATCCCTGTCTCCAAAGATGCCGGCGAACTTCACCAGGTTCTCGCCCGCGGGGCCGATGCAGAAGACGCTCAGCGCCTTCTCGCCGTACCCCAACTCCGCCTTGACGGCGTCCTCGGTCTCCCAGGTGTCCTTGCCCACCAAGTGCGCAGCGTCCCGTAGTTCCGCCTTGCCGTCGTGCATGTAGAGGTACACCCACCGCTTGGCCGCGCCCTGGAAGATCACGGCGTCGTACCCTGAGAACTTCATGTAGGCCCCCATGAAGCCGTTGGCCTGTGTGGACGTGGCTCCATTGGTCAGGCAGCCCTTGGCGCTGATGGAGATGGAGCCCGATCCACCCGCACGCGTCCCGCCTAGCGGACCACTCGCCACGATGAGGCGATTCTCAGGAGAGTCCCACTGGGCAGTCGTGGGCACCTCTTCATAGAGGTACTTGGCCCCGAAGCCAACTCCCCCGACCCACTTCCTCAGCGTGGCCTCGTCCAGCACCTCCTCTGTAATCCTCTCGTTGGTAAGGTCGACTCTCAGTATCTTGCCCGCATAGCCTGGTACCGCCATGATTGCCCTCCTGTGCTCGTTTGCTTGTTCAAGTGCTCGTCAAAGGGTTAGTAGTCCGGCGTGACCACCGACTCCGGTTGCCCGCCGGCCATGACGCGCCGTATGTTCTCAAAGGCAAAGGCCGCGCTTCGCGGTATGGTCTCCTCGGTAGAACCGGCCAGGTGTGGGGTAATAATAACGTTGTCCAGGTCAAAAAGAGGATTGTTGGACGGCGTAGGCTCCTGCTCCAGCACGTCCAGGCCGGCGGCGGTGATGCGTCTGCTCTTCAGGGCGGCGTACAGCGCCTTCTCGTCCACAACTGGGCCACGACACGTGTTGATAAGGATGGCGCTGGGCTTCATCATCTCCAGCTCGCGCTTGCTGATCATGCGTTGAGTCAAAGGAGTCAGCGGGACGTGCAAAGTGACTATGTCGGACGTCCGCAGAAGCTCGTCAAAGGGAACGCGGGTCACGCCTAGCTCCTGCTCCAGTTCCGGCGGGAAGGACACAATGTCGTGATAGACGACGTTGCAGGAGAAACCCGTGAGCAGGCGGGCCACCTGCTTGCCGATGCGGCCCAACCCGACGATTCCCACGGTCTTGCCTGTGATATCGTGCAAGCCCACCGCCGAGAAGTTGCCCCGCCACTTCCGATCCTTGGAGGCGGTGTACCAGAGTTGGGGCAGCTTCTTCGCGACCATGAGCATCAGGCCAAGGGCATGCTCGGAAACAGCGATGGCGTTAGAGCCGCCGTTGTTGGCGATGGGGATGCCCAACTCGCCTATAGCCTTCAAGTCCAACCGGTCGTAGCCGGCGCCGAGGCTCTGGATGAGCTTGAGCTTGTGGCAAGCTTTAGCGACGTTCACCGGCAGTTCGGCGGGCAAGACGATGACAGCGTCAACGTCCTTGCATAGGGCGATCTTCTGTGTCTCGGACAGCCGCCCATCTATGGCGGTGACGTCCATGTCCGGCGGAGCCAGGCTCAGGAGCACGTCTATCTGCTCCTTGGGGTGAGTGGAAATGATAACTACCTTCGGCTTCGCCATTAGTCTACTCTCTCCTGCGTGAGGTCATATCTGGATTGCTGAAGTGAAGTCAACCCGTACGCCGCCGTTGACGCAGGGCCTCGCGCCCACGTTCCCCAGCGGCTGCGGCAAGCATACATCAAACTACGTTTGCTTGAAAACATGCCGCACCATAGTAGCGGGCGTTGTAGAAGTAGAGGCCGCTGCCGTCAAGCCGCTGGCCGGTGTACTGCCTGTCAGTGTTCATGGCACCCTGACTATTTCTGCGCTCTCCAAAGGGGTAATACTGCATGGCGTCAGCAGTAGCTTACGCAACTTCTGTCGAGATGGTCGGCCCGTCCATAGTCTGGAACCCCCTGGCTATTGGGCCCTACGGTTTGTACAGAATCCTGTCCATCCATTCTTCCCATGGCACCAAGCCATGAATTGCCTTGAGGGCGCGTTCCAGCATTCTTGGAGAATAGGAGCGCAAGTAGTCCAGTCTTTCGATTTCGTCAGAGGTGGCATCTCGGACTACTTCTCCCTTGTAGGACAGGATTTTGAAGCCTTCTAGAGTTTCTGTCTTGTACTCAGGTAATCTTATCCCTTGAGGAGGAGCAACGTTGCCAATAATTTGCCATCTTCCGCGGACTATCTCCACATCTACAGTGTGAATGAGAAAAGCAAATGGCTTCCCTAGTACGGCGTTCAAGTCAGTGATAAGTCCTTCCGATACTAACTGCAAAGCCAATATGCAGTCGGAAGTCCTTCCTTTGGCAAACAGCAGCCCGTAGCCATAGAGGCTTCCGTCCAACGGCACGGCGAAGACGTCGCCTTCGTGAACACTGACCCGCTTAGACATGTCTGTCTTCCTTTATCTCAATCATGTCAATAGAAAGGGTAGTCACTGTTTGCCAGTCTTCCTGCCGGTCCTGCGGTATACAACCCCCTCTCCCACCTCGCTACCACCGCTCTATGCACTGCCAAAGGGATAATACTTCAGCGCATCCACAATGATACCTAAACTATTTGTGGTCACCGCCGTGCCGCCCAGGTGGTCCTGGTGGACGTACTCCAAAGGAGTCTCGATCAACTCAGCTACGCTACCATATCTAATATACGGGCACCGGCAGGAATTTGAAGCCAGTGACTCGGACGTGCTCTAGACAGGACTTGACACGCTCCGAAACGTAAATACGGACATCCATATCCTCGTTAACTCTCAGATAGAAAATATCGATGTCTCGGATACTCTCCTCCCTGAATGCTTCTTGCCAGATATCCATGAGAGCGTGTTTGTTCTTGTCCTTCAAGGCTGTGAGCCAGTGGGTATGGTCTACATCGAGAGCCTCAATAACTTGTAGCGGATGCATAACCCAGTGAGGGCCAAGGTCCTTACCGGATTCCTTGTGGATAACCCGGACAGGAAGAAGTTGGAAATCTGTAATTCCACATGCCACCAGTGCTTTCCGCACCGTTTCCGATACGATGATCCAACTGACCACAGCAGGAAAGAGATAGTCTTCATGGTGAGCGCCCGTGGCGAAGAAAGTCACGTCCTCTGGCCAATGTTCCATTGGCGAATCGCTGGGTAATGCGTATTCGCTTATGCCTCTTGGATCCCACTCCCTAAGGACCATGGGGTCGGGATCGGAGTGATCAGGATGGATTTTGTAACACCATGCCCTTGGCCGGCCTGTCTTGGAAACGTATGTGCTCATGGTTGCCTTCCATCTTCATGACGCGGTTGCCGCCGCCATCATACACGAAGACGAGTGTGGCGTAGACACGGATGGTAGGCAGCAGCGATGCTATACTACTCCCTGGCAACACGTCCCAACCCAATCCAACTCGCCCCAGGAAGGTGCTCATGGCAAAGATGACAGCCGGCCAGGCGGTGGTTGAGGCATTGCGCGCCGAGGGTGTGAAGTACGTCTTCGGCATAGTCGGAGGCACGGTACTGGAGATCATGGACGCTCTGTATGACCAGCCCGACATCCGGTTCATGAGCGTCCGCCATGAGCAAGCAGGCGCCTTCATGGCGGACGGCTTTGCCCGCGCAACAGGCATCCCCGGCGTCTGCCTGGTGACCAACGGCCCAGGGGCTACCAACCTCATCACCGGCGTGTACGCCGCTTACGCAGGCCATTCGCCTGTTATCGCCATCGCCGGCGCGCCCTCTCGGGATGTGGTGTACCGCGACGCCTTCCAGGAGGCCGACCACCTGCCAATGTTCCGCCCTGTGACCAAGCACGCCATGACCATCAATAAAGCGGAACGCATCCCCGAACTCTTCCGCCACGCCTTCCGCATCGCCATGTCCGGCAAGAAGGGGCCTGTGTTCATAGACATCCCCAGAGACCTGCTGGACGCCCACGCCATCGAGACCGAGTTCCCGCCGTCGGAGGCGTATCGCGTACACCATCGCTCGCCGGGCGATCCTACGCTGGTGCGACGGGCGGCGGACGTCCTGAAATCAGCGCAGCGCCCCATCATCATCGCGGGCGGCGGCATCAACCACAGCGATGCCTCGCGCCAGGTGGTGGAGTTGGCGGAACTGCTCTCCATCCCCATGATCGCCAGCTACGGACGCAACGACGCCGTGCCCAACGACCACCCGCTGTACATCGGCCCGCTGGGCCGTGCGGGCGCTCCCGAGGCAGGAGAGTTGTGCGCCAAAGCGGATGTCATCCTGGCGGCGGGGACGCGCCTGTCCAACTTCACCAGCTTCTACGACAACCGTTATATAACCAAGGCCGCCAAAATCATCCAGATCGAGATAGATGAGACCGAGATTGGCCGCAACTACCCCGTGGAGGTAGGCATCCAGGGCGACGCCAGGGAGGTGATCCAGGGCATACTATCGCTGCTGAGGCACGACGGCGCAGAGCCCGCAGGCCCGGCCTGGAAGAGAGAGGCGGAGGCATTGAGGGCGAAGCGACAGCGACGTCTGCAAGCCGAAGCCAATCTTACCGGCACGCCGGCCAAACCTCAGCGTATCTACGCAGAGATGCGGAAGGTAATCCCGCCGGAGGCGATCATGGTGCTGGATGCCGGGGCGTGTCCCGCCTTCGGTTACGACCGCCTGGAGTTCCGCAGGCCGCGGACGTTCATCACGCCTATGGACCAGGGCGGGCTGGGTTTCGCTTTCCCGGAAGGGCTGGGCGCCAAGCTGGGCCAGCCGGATACTCCAGTAATCGCCGTCCATGGCGACGACAGGTTCCTGTTCAACGTGCAGGACCTGGAGACGGCGGTGCGGGAGAAGATAGCCAGCGTAACCATCGTCATGAACAATAACGAATGGGGTTCGGAGAAGGCGTATCAGCGCGCGCTGTTCCCAACCCACCCGGTGGGTGCGGACATCACCAACCCACGCTTCGACAAGCTGGCGGAACTCTTCGGCGCTCGCGGGTTCTACGTGGAGCGCGCGGAGGATATGGGCGACGTCCTGAAAGAGGCGATGGCCTCCGGCCTGCCCAGCATCATCGAAGTGCCCGTGGACCGCGACGAGCTACCGGTGCCGGCCAGGGTGGTAGAGGCGCAGGCGCACAAGCCTGGATGAACGGCTCCTAGTAGACCTTGCCGAACGAACTCCAGTCGACCTTTGGTTGCAACTGGTTGTACTGCTCTAATATTTTTGCAGTGAGGGGACGCTCAGTGCCGTAGTCGTACCCCTGCCGTACCACCACTTGATAGTACGGAATGCCCACGCCATCGGTGTTGCTATAAACTTCGATTATGGTTTCCTGCTCGTCAACGACAATTAACCTGCTAGGAACCACTGTAACGGCAACACGGATAGTTTGGCCTACAGGGGTGATCGCATTGTCTGCTCCCACAAGTCCACGAGGCGCGGCTTCTGGCTTCGATGCGACCACGGAGCCGTTGGATAAGACGTAAGAACGGCTGGGTAGGCTTGCTGCGCTGGCTATAAGCTGTGGTACCGGCTGGGCGGCGACCTCTTCAATGCTGGCGGTAGGCCAACTGGCCAGAGTCGCCAGCGACAGCGCTAATCCTGCGCTCATTGTCAGCATCCAAGGTCTCATGTTCATCGCCGTAGCCTCGCAAAGCTCGCCGCGATGACCATAGACCGTGGTTGTTAGAACAATGTGAGAACTTTGTAAGAATCGTGTAAGAAACCGTGGAATGAGCGCGGCCTACGTGCTGCCCAATAAGAAGAGGCATCCTTTTCAGGATGCCTCTTCTGGAGCGGATGTGCTGGCGCCTTATAGTCCTATGCCAGGCATTCATCCCGGCATAGAAAGGCCGGACAGGAAGGTTAGCCCATGGGCGACAACACCTTCCCGTCGAAATCGAACTCAGGCTTCTTCTTCTCCCTGGAAATCTTGGGCAGAACGTGCTCTGCCAGCAGGTCCATTTGCTGGAGCTGCGTGCCCAGGTTGTCCAGTGTCCCAAACCTGTAAGACGGCACGTTGATCAGCACCAGGTCCACCCCCATCGCTTCGTATCGCCGGAGCTGTTTCACCGTGTCACTCACGAGGGTCTTTGGGAAAGCGGTAACATATGCCCTCTCTCCACCCGCTTCAACCCTTCCTGCAGTCCCCACAATAGACTGGCCCTCTGTGGCCAAGCCTTTGACCACCGATTGCCCTGCCTCGGCGCTGTCAGCAGTCAAGTGCCCTCCCATCTGCACCATGAGATAGGGCTTGCCCTGGCGTCCATGCTCCTTCCACAGGGCGTTTATGGTGGCCCAGTCATGTTCAAGGCCCCTGAAGTAGTCGTCATTCGCATCGTTCACGTTGACGGTGCCACGCAACCAACCCTGGTAGCGCTCCGCGATGCGGCGGAATGGCACCGGCCCGCTGGAGCCGAACAGGATCGGCGGATGCGGCTGCTGGGTCGGGCGTACCGATATAGTCATCTCATCGAAGTTGGCGTACTTGCCATGGAAGGATGCCACGGGATGGGTCCAGAGCTCCTTCATGCACGCTAAGTACTCATGGGTCATTGCGCCGCGCTCTCTAACGTTGAGGCCCAGCGCCGCATACTCGTTCTCGTTGTATCCGCTACCCACGCCTATGAGCAACCGACCGCCTGAAAGCGAGTCCACCGTAGCTGCGACCTTTGCCTGCTGTATGGGAGGGCGGTACGGAATCACGCATACCGATTGGCTAAGAATGGGTTTCCACCCCTGCACGTTGGTCACCGCTGCAACGTAGGCCATAGCGGTCCAGATATCCATGTAGCCGTTGCCGTAGCCAACATATTGCTGGGGAGTGAAGATCACGTGGTCTACAAAAGACAGGGCATCCAGGTCGATCTCCTTCCCCTTTTCGCATGTGGCCCAAATGGCGTCCCCACGGAACCATCGAGCAAAGTTAGGCAACCTCAAGCCGATTTTCATAGTGCCCTCCTATGTTGTTTGACTGCCACCCGCAGTATATCCTCTGGGCGCAAAAGGATAAACCCCACGGCCCACCGAATTACGACAATCGCCCTGGTTAGAGGGTCACGGAATCGGCCTCATGGCCGCATAGAGAAGAGAGGGCTACGCCACCCTGCATGGAGTGTTTACGATAGCACCAGAGACGCCGCCGAATGCTGCTCATCGGCGTGGTAGGAGCTGCGCACCAACGGGCCTGCCGCCACGTGCCGGAACCCCATGCGCAAACCCTCGTCACGCATGCGCACGAACTCCTCCGGAGTGTAGAACTTCTCCACCTTGGCATGCTTGGGCGTTGGGCACAGGTACTGGCCAATGGTCAGCAGGTCGCAGTCAACGGCCCGCAGGTCGGCCATGGTCTCCAGGATTTCATCCCACGTCTCGCCCAGGCCCACCATCATGCCGGACTTGGTGGCCATGGTGGGATCCATCTCTTTCACCAGGCGCAGTAGCTCCAGAGAATAGTCGTAGTCGCCCTTGGGACGAACGCCGTGGAACACGCGCCGCACCGTCTCGATGTTGTGGTTCAGCACGTCGGGCCTGGCTCGCACCATAGTTTTGAGGCCGCTGCCCTTGAAGTCCGGGATCAATGTTTCAACCTTCGTGTTGGGCATGCGCTCCCGTATCTTCAGTACGCACTGCGCGAAGATGAACGCGCCGCCGTCCGGCAGGTCGTCACGGTTGACGGATGTGATGACGCAATAACGGAGCCCCAGGTGCTCCACCGTCCTGGCCAGCCGCTCCGGCTCCTCCATGTCGACGCCCAGAGGTCTGCCCGATGTGACGGCGCAGTAGCGGCACGCCCTGGTGCAGATGTCACCCAGCACCATGAACGTGGCGGTGCCCCGCTCCCAGCAGTCGCCGACGTTGGGGCAGTGCGCCTCCTCGCACACGGTGTGGAGGGCGCTGGAGGTCAGCAGGTTGCGTAGTTGGATGAAGTTGGGGCCGCCGGGCATACGCACCTTGAACCAGGGCGGAAGCCTGTGGGCCGTATCTTTCGGTTCGGGAGGTTGCATCTCTGCGCTCATAACTAGAGTCTTAATATGATAACAGATGGTGAAGACATGTCTAGAAAGGAGTCAGCGAACCTCAGGTATCTCTTTCTTATATCGAGGAGAAGTACACACCGCGCGGCCTTAGGCAATGCTCCATATATGTAGTCCTAAGGTTACGAAGCGTGATCGGCTTCCGCCTTTGGAGGTTGTCGCCGCTGGAACCGATTGCACAAATCATTAGCAAGTAGTAACAGTCCAACTCCGACAGAGAGCAGCGCTAAAGCCGCGATTGGAGTAAGAAAGATGTTCCCAACCCAGCCAGCCTGCTGTGATTTTAGACCAGCTAACGGATCAACCTCCCCTATGACTCCCAAGTCCAGTCCTAGCCCACTGACCAAGAAAAAGGGGCCTCGAAACCCGCGAACCATGCTACGTACGGTTTCCCGTCTCCAAGAAACAAAGGATGAGAACAAGACAACTAACGTAAACAAACCAGGCAAGGCGACCAACGCTATGTTAAGCGCATCTGGCAAATGAAGCATAGGCCACTTGTTCAAATAAGGTGCTGTTACAAAGGATAAGAAAGGTCTGCTAGTAGCCGTTTTGTTAATAGCTGCTTGAAGACTATAGGAATGAAGAAACACTAGAGTAACCAATCCATAACCCACTGTAGCATCGAACATCATCCAATCAAACCTGAGAAAACCTAACTTGTGTTTCACTACTGGCCTCCCAAGCCATATTTGCACACTCTGCTTACCGGCCTTTGCCGCGCATATTATATGCAAGAGGACAGATACTTCAACGAACAACCCATCCCTCGCTTTGGCATAAACCTCACACACCAGCCACGTTCTCTTCGTCCTCCTTTGTATGCCACGCTCTCCTTAGAGTATAGTAAAGACAGGGGCGCTCCATGAACGGGAATCACGTCATTACCACCCACGACCTGACCAGGTACTACGGCGCCGTCCGTGGCATTGAGGCTCTTGATCTGGAGGTGCGCCAAGGAGAGGTGTTCGGGTTCCTGGGCCCCAACGGCTCCGGCAAGACCACCACCATACGTCTTCTCCTGGACATGATCCGGCCCTCTCACGGCTCCGCCCGGATATTCGGCCTGGACACCCAACGGCATTCCACAGACATCAAGAAACGCGTAGGAAACCTGCCGGGCGACGTATCGTTCTACGATTCGCTCAAAGGCATAGAGGTGCTGAACCTGCTGGCCAGCTTCCGCGGCCCCACCGGCGCCAAACGCCTGAAAGAGCTGACGGAGCGCCTCAACTTGGATCTGAGTCGCGTGGTGCGCACATATTCCCATGGCATGAAGCAAAAGCTGGCCCTTATCCAGGCCTTTATGCACGACCCTGAACTCCTCATTCTGGACGAGCCCACCGAGGGATTGGACCCGCTGATGCAGCAGGAGTTCTACAAGCTCATCCACGAAGAGAGCGCCAAAGGCAAGACCGTCTTCCTGTCGTCGCACATCCTGCCGGAGGTGGAACGCCTCTGCAGCCGTGTCGGCATAGTGCGGGAAGGACATCTAGTAACCGTGGAAGAGATAGAGGTGCTGAAAGCAAAGCGGCGGCGGCGGATGGAACTGGTGCTCAAGCACGAAGTCCCAGACTCCATGCTCAGCCTTCCCGGGGCTCAGTTGGTCAGACGCAACGGCCAGAGATTCGATTTTCTGGTGAGCGGCGACGTCGAAGCGCTGCTAAAGACCGTCGCAACGCTGCCCATCCAGGACATCATTTTCCCGGAGCCTACGCTGGAAGAAGCGTTCATGGAGTTCTACAAGCCCCCTGAGACCCACGACGCGGAGGCCGCCGCATGAGCTTCGCCCTTTTCCGGACAACCCTCAAACTCAGCCAGTGGACTATCGTGTCGTGGGCCGTATTGCTGGTCCTCTACGGCCTGGTGATCCTGTTGCTCTACCCAACGTTTAAGGAAAGCGCCGGCTCCCTGATGGAGCAATATATGAGGTCGTTGCCGGAGGGCATACTCGCCGCCATGGGGCTGACTGAAGATGTGCTGGGCCAGGTGTTCGGGGCTCAGGGGTACTCTTTGGGAGGATGGCTGGGCACCGAGTACATGACATGGTGGCCCGTGATAGCCGGCATATACGCCTTCATCTACGGATCAGGGATCATTGCCAAGGAAATGGAACGCGGCACCATGGAACTGCTGCTCTCCCACCCCATTCCAAGGTACGTGGTGCTGACCAGCAAGTTCGTGGGGTTCCTGGCCATAGCCGGCGTATTGGTAATCGCTACGGTGGCCGGCATAGGCTTGGGAGCCCTGGTTATCGGCGAATCGATTGACCTGTGGCGAGTATCCCTGCTAGCCGTCCAGGGTGGCATGGCCATAGCCAGCATCGCCGCCTATTCATTACTGGTCTCCTGCCTGCTCCCCGACCCGCGAAAGGCAATGATAATAGCAGGGGCCATAACGGCGGCGCTGTACGTGCTGAACCTCATGGGCCCAATCCTGGACTCATTCTCCTGGATCCAAAAGCTCTCGCTCTTCTACTACTTCCGCCCCATGGACATCCTGGTTCGTGGAAAGTCCGATTTGTCCACCACCCCGGTCTTCCTGTCCGTCACAGCCCTCTGTTTTGCTGCTGCCTTGCTGGTATTCCAACGCAGAAAGGCAGTGGTCTAGCAATCCATGGTGGTGGAAGCTGCGCGCCGGCTGACGTTAGTCCTGGAAAGCATGGGACGCCTGGGAGAAGCCATGGCCCAGGCCGATGGCAAGCCGGTGTTCGTGTTCGGCGGTATCCCCGGTGAAGAGGTGGTGGCCGAAGTGGTCCGGGATCGACGCCACTACATAGCCGCCGAGGTGGTGGAAGTGATAAAGGCGTCGCCGCACCGCGTGGCCGTGCCATGCCCTTACTTCGGACGCTGCACTGGGTGCCAGTGGCAACACATCGAGTACGGGCACCAGCTAGAGCTGAAGCACCACGCCGTAGAGGACGCATTGAGCCGCGTGGGGGGCCTGAGCGGTGTCACTGTGCTACCTACCCTGGGATCACCGAAGCAGCACGAGTACCGCAACCACGCCCGGTTTACCGTGAGACGCAATGGCGGTCGGCTGGGCTACGTGCACCGCGAACGGCGACGGTTCGTGGACATAGATCGGTGCATGCTGATGGTCCCGCAAATCAATGACGTCCTGACCAAGCTTCAGGGCCGCTGTGCCGAGACCACTCAGCTATCCGTCCGATACGGAGTCCACAGCGGTAGCTGGCTCATCCAACCTTCCCTCAAAAACTCTGACATTGGCCTGGAATCAGGGCAGAAACACTATGAAGAGGCCGTAAATGGAGCACGGTTCCGCGTCGCCGCATCCTCCTTCTTCCAGGTGAACCTGTTTCAGATGGAGAACCTGGTGAAGCTGCTCCGGGACTCCCTCCACCTCTCCGGGCGCGAGGTGTTGGTGGACGCTTATGCTGGAGTTGGCACCTTCGCTGCCCTTCTGGCCCCTTACGCCGCAAAGGTCATCGCCGTGGAGGAGTCCGCCTCCGCCGTAAAGGACGCTCGGGACAACCTGGCCGGCCACACCAACGTAGAGGTGCGCCAGGGCAAAACGGAGGCCGTGCTGGCGGAGATGAGCGACGAGGTGGATGCGGTAGTGCTGGACCCGCCTCGCGCCGGGTGCCAAGGCCAAGCCATCGAAGCTCTGACGCGATTGGCCCCGGCTAGGATAGCCTACGTCTCCTGCGACGCCGAAACCCTGGCGCGTGACCTGAAGCTGCTGGTCGCCGGCCCATACCAGATCGCAGCCGTCCAGCCCGTGGACATGTTCCCGCAGACTCACCACATAGAGACCTTGACCACCCTTGTCCTCAAGACCGGCCACCCTATCATCCTGGCCTCCGCCTCGCCTCGCCGGCGCCAGATACTAAAAGACGCAGGCATCGCCTTCAGGGCCCAGGCCTCGGATGTTGAGGAAACGTCAGCCCACCAGCAACCGGAGGCCTACGTGGTCGCATTGGCGCCGGCCAAGGCACGCGCCGTGGCCGCGTCACTGCACCGCGGGACAGTCCTGGCTGCGGACACCATCGTGGTGGACGGCCAGGCCATCCTTGGCAAGCCCCGCGACCATGCCCACGCCTTGGAAATGCTACGCCAGCTCCGGGGCAGGGAACACAAGGTCATGACGGGCGTGGCTGTAGTAGACGCCTCGTCTGGGCAAAGCGCTTCTGGTATTGAGACCACTGTGGTGACCATGCGCCCCTACACTGAAGAAGAGGCAAGCACCTATGTAGCGTCTGGAGATGCCATGGACAAAGCCGGCTCGTACGCAATCCAGGACGCTGTCTTCCGGCCAGCCGCCTCAGTCGAGGGCTGCTACCTAAACGTAGTGGGCCTGCCCCTGTGCCTGGCGGAAAAGCTCCTGCGACAGATGGGCGTAGCCTTGGACACGCTCCCATCGCCCATTGAATGCCACCACTCCCACAAGGGAAGCTGACCGCCATGGACTTCTTCGGCATCGGTTTTCAAGAAGTGGTGGTGGTGCTGGTGATAGCGCTGCTGGTGTTGGGTCCAGCTAAAATGACAGATGTTGCCAAGACCATGGGCAAAGTCGTCCGAGACCTGCGCAGGGCATCCTCAGAGGTGCCCAAGCTTCTCTCGATGGAAGAAGACGACAAGCCACAGCAACCGCCCGCGCCGCCCAGACAGCAGATCCCTGATCAGCCTTCTCCCAAAGAGCCGGACGCCGGCAAGGATAAAGAGGAGAAGTAGGCTTCATGTCCAGCCCAGAGAAGGAGCAACCCCTTCGCGCCCACCTGGAGGAGCTACGACGCCGTTTGTTCATAGCCGCTCTAGCCCTGGTAGTAGGGACTGCCGTCGCCTTTGTGTTTCACCGCCAGGTTCTCCAGGTCTTGATAAGGCCCGCAGCAGGTACAACCTTCATTTTTACAGAGGTTACGGAGATGCTGGGCATCTCCATGAAGGTCTCAATTATGGGAGGCCTGATTTTGGCCTTGCCCGTTATTGCCTATGAAGTACTGATGTTCGTCTCCCCAGCGCTGACCACCAAAGAGCGCCGTCTTATCTTCCTGCTTGTGCCTGGGATCGTCCTCGCCTTCGTTGGAGGCGTTGCCTTTGGCTATTTCGTACTGATACCGCCAGGGCTGAGGTTCCTCCTCAACTTCGACACCGACATCGCGACACCCATGATTCGCATGGGAAACTACGTGGACTTCGTCGTACGCTTGCTCTTCTGGATTGGAGTGGTGTTCGAGTCGCCGATTTTCATGGCAACCCTAGCCAGGTTAGGCGTAGTCACCTACAAGACCTTTGCCAAATGGCGGCGGCTGGCCATAGTCCTCGCCTTCGTCCTGAGTGCGGCCATCACCCCAACCTTTGACCCGGTCAACCAGACCCTGGTCGCCGTGCCCATCATGATCCTGTACGAGGTGGGCATCTGGCTGGCGTGGCTGACGCGCCGGAGCAAGAAGCCATCTTAGTAACGTAAAAAGAGAGACCTCCAGCCAGTGGCTGGAGGTCTCTCTTCAAGCACGAAAAGTTAGTGCGAGGTGATACTTGGAGGCGTCTTCTCATGTTCCTTGGTTTCCGGTTTCACATTGCCGCCCTTGTTCTCCTGCTCGTCATCTACCGACACGGATTGTTTGAACGACCGTATCCCTTTCCCCAGCGCTTTACCGATCTCCGGCAAACGGCCAGCGCCAAAGACCAGAAGAACAATGACCAGTATGATTATTAACTCTGGAAGGCCTATCCGTGGCATAGTATGCTCCTTTTGGACCCATGTCCCTAGCAACAATGATAGACCGTCAAGAGGCGGGAAACAAGTTGCAGGGATTGCAAAGGCTTTCCTTGACGCTATTCCCTACGTGTACCTATACTGGACTCACATGGGGCTGTAGCTCAGTTGGGAGAGCGCCTGATTTGCATTCAGGAGGTCAGGGGTTCGAATCCCCTCAGCTCCACCATCCTCCCTATCCAAAGAGCCATGCACTGTCCAAAAACCTAGTCAAACAGGTATGTACACGCTGCGATTTAGAAGGACAGTTCGGATACACATGGTGCAAGGCGCTGGTTATTTGCCCCACCCGCTGGCAAGCGGCCTATTTTTCACCAAACTCCGGCTTCCTCTTTTGGGCGAATGCCATTAGGCCCTCGGTAGCCTCAGATCCTCGCAGGTTGTAGCGGTTGAGTATTCCAGCTGCCGTCTTGGCATCCTCATCTCCCGAATAAACGGCGCGCCATATTGCCTCCACCGAAAGTTGTGTCGGAACCGGCGGCATCTCAGCAACTATCTCCGCCAGCCCCGTGGCCGTCGGCATGAGTTCCTTTAGTGGCACCACCTGGCTCACTATGCCTAAGCGAAGAGCCTCTTGGGCATCCATTCGTTCCTTCTTGCCGAGGAGCGCCATCCGCATGAGTCTCTCCAGGGGCACGCCTCTGCGATGAAGGTCAAGGATTTCTCCGGTTATCATCAAACCTAATTCTAGGTGAGTGTCAAAGAAGGTGGCGTTCTCTGAACAGATGCAGATATCTGTATCTGTTACTAAATGGAGACCGCCCCCCACAACCATACCGTTCACCGCGGTGATAACTGGCTTAAAGCAGTCGTTCTGGCGAGCGGTGACACGCAACCTGCCGAAAGACTCGGCGAAGCGGACTTCGGGATCCATCTCGGGTTTTCCGGTTGCCGTCCTTGCTCGAACGTCCATCCCACTAGAAAAGGCTCTTTCGCCCGCACCGGTCAGCACCACCACCCGAATGTTGGAATCCGCCTTGATGTCTTTCCACGCCTGGTACATCTCCCCGCTCATATGCGGGCTGAGGGCGTTGAGCATCTGCGGCCGGTTCAGGGTAAGATACGCGATGTGACCTTTCTTCTCGTATATGACAGTTTCGAACTCCATGGTTCCTCCTTTTCGCTGCAACCTCTATTCATCACGATTGCCTAAGACGCAACTACAGTTTCTGCCTCCTCCAAGGCTACCGGCCACGCAGCCGAGGATCCCACAGGTCCCGGAGCGCATCGCCGAAGAAGTTGAACGCCATCACCAGCACCATTATCGCGGCTCCAGGGGCTATGACCATCCATGGAGCGCCTAAAGCGAACATCTGCGTGGAGCCAGCTAGCATCCCACCCCAAGATGGATGTGGAGGGGGTACTCCCAAGCCAAGGAAACTGAGCGAGGCTTCCAACAAAATGGCACTGCCAAGAGAAACTGAGGCCAGTATTATGTAGGGTGCCAAAGAGTTGGGCAGAATGTGGCGCAGAATGATACGCCCCGGAGAAGCTCCTATGACTCTGGCTGCGTCCACGTACACGTTGGCCTTCAACGACAGCACGACACCGTAGCTGATGCGCGCAGCACGCGGCAAGTAGACAATACTGATGGCGGCTATGATCTTGTCGACTCCGGCGCCCAACACCGCCACCATGGCCAGCGCCATGAGTATGGGTGGCAATGCCAGCATGGTGTCCATTACCCTCTGCAGTAGCATGTCTACCCATCCACCCACATAGCCGCTGGCAATTCCCACTAGATATCCTGCGGTTGTTCCCAAGACAATGGAAAAGAAGGCTACGTACAAAGAAACTCGTGCGCCGTTCATGATCCGGCTGTAGAGATCGCGCCCTTGCTCATCTGTACCGAACCAATGGCTTGCGCTTGGCGACTGGAGGCGCTCCCCGGCGCTTCCGGCGTTCATGTCGTACCGTTGGACCCAGGGGGCCAAAACGCTTACAGCCAGCGCTATTAAGCAAACGAGTAGTCCCACTGTGCCCCACGGTTGCCGGCGAGCCGTCCTGGCTGCACCACTGAGCCGCCTCGACATTCGTTGAGCCGCGCTTCCTTCAACCGCCGCGGTATGAGTTGCAGCCGTTCTATCCATGCATTACCTCAACACTCGGACTCCGAGAGCGCTCCAAAGCTAGCTATAGCTAATGCGCGGGTCCAACCATCCATAAACCAGGTCTACCATCAGGTTAATGAGCATGAAGATTACGGCCAGGACAACCACCACGCTCTGGACCACGGTATAGTCCCGGGTTTGAATGGATCCCACCAGCCAGGCACCTATTCCAGGAATCCCAAAGATGGACTCCAGGACCACCGTGCCCCCCAACAGCCCTGCAAAGGATAGGCCGCTGAGAGTCACCACTGGTATCAGGGCGTTCTTCAGGGCGTGGCGCATGACCACCATGCTCTCTCGCAGCCCTTTGGCGCGGGCGGTACGAATATAGTCCTCTCCCATCACCTCCAGCATGGTGGAGCGGGTCATCCTGGCCGTAGTGGCCAAGCCATGGGAGGCGAGTATCAAGGATGGCCACATAAGTTGGAGTAGATTATCCAAGGGTTTTTCCCAGATAAGGTTGTAACCAATAGGCGGTGAGTAGTTGAACCATAGCGCACCTATCAGAATGACCAGCAGGCCAAGCCAGAAGCTCGGCGCTGCCAGGAAAAAGATGCTGAACACTCTGAGCGCATAGTCCAACCAAGTCCTTTGCTTAACGGCTGACAGAACGCCCACTGGCACCCCTATTAGCAGGCCCATCAACTGTGCCATTACGGCAACCTGTAGCGTGATGGGTAACCGTTGAATGATCTGATCTCTGATGGACTGCTGGCTCACTAGGGCCGTCCCGAAGTTCCCTCTCGCCATATCCGCCAACCAAGAGACGTATTGGACGAGGAGGGGGCGATCCAAGCCCATCTTATGCCGCAGGGACTGGAGCACCTCCTCGCTTGCCTTGGAGCCCTCGTCGGTCAGGAGCAACATGGCAGCATCTCCGGGCACCACGCGCAGCAGCCCGAATATCAGGACGGATAGCAAAAGAACAGTGGGGACTATGAGAAGCAACCTTCGAATAGCGTATTTCCTCATGGTTAGATCACCGGGGCCTCACTGCTACTTGATGCCATCTTTCGCCACGAATGGACGCCCATGACCGTGCCGGGGCATCTGTAATCCAGCCGAGTGGCGCGATGGAAAACCGTTCTCGGCTCTGTCTCCGCCACAGTTCCTTCAGCATACTCAAGGCAGGCCCAGGGGCTTTATCAGCCCCTGGGCGCTCTTATGTCAGAGGCCTGCCTAGTCTTGGACCCACAAACGATCACCTCTCCATAGGCCGCTCGAGAATTCGTACGAGCCGCCCACGGTGAATCCCTGCAGCCTATTCCACCAGAAGACCTCTGCATACGTGCTAGGCGTGGGTGCGACAGCCACATCTTTCTTCACAACGATGTCCTGGATCTGCAAGAACAGCGCTTTTCTCTTCGCAAAGTCTTGTTCCACGGACATGGCGAGGTACAGGCGGTCCACTTCTGGATTGCTATAGTCAAAATCGTTGCGGGGTCCCCCAGTGATCCAGTAATTCCCTACCACCTCGTCGGGATCGCTGGTGGTCATTTTGTAGTTATAGGGATGCAAATGGTAATTGGCGTCTCCAAACAGCTTTGCCTCAGTTGTAACGTCGTAGAGGTCAAACTTTGCTCGTATACTTACCTTGGCCAACTGACGCTGGACTTCTTCAGCCAAGACCTGCTGGTTCCAGGTCGTGGTCCGCCCCAGAATCAAAACATCTATCCCGTCGGGGTAGCCAGCATCCTTGACCAGCTGCTTTGCTTGCTCCACCTCTTGCTGTTTTTTAGCACCGGTGCCCCATCCTGCGACGACGTCCCAAATCTGTTCCTTAGGCGTCCCATAGGCATCTGTCGGGTTGAAGAAAAGCAGGTGTTCAACATATTTAGTCCCGTACCTGACCTGTCCTACAGCGTTGCGATCCAACGCTAGGTTGACGGCCTGCCGCAGTTTCAGGTTGTTAAACGGAGGCTTCGAAAGGCCAAAGTACACCGCAGGCATAGGGGCCACTCTTGGAACCCTGGAGGATTTCATCCTGTTTTCCGCTACCAGCTTCTCGTATTGGCCCACGATCTGGAGTGCCGTCTCGCCGTCGGCGGAGTCGTACTCGGTCTTGTGAGTGAGGAACGCAGCCGCCTGGGCGGTCTTGTCGGCCAGAAGAGTCACCTCAACCCCGTCCAGATAAGGTAACCCCGGCTTGAAGTAATTGGGGTTACGTTCAAAGATCATGCTGGCTCCAGGAACGGCCTTGGCGAGGACAAAAGGCCCAGACCCCATGGGCTGCTTCGCCAGGGTGTCCCTGGTTGTCCCGTCTGGATAGATCGCGCTGGTGATTATGGACAGGACCATTGGGACAAACGCCGATGGCCGTAGAAGCTGGACCACTACCTGTGTCTTGGAAGGAGTTGCCACAGACTCGATGTATTGGTTAATGACGCCGGAACGTGGCGACTGGAGCCCGTCGATCTGGCCCATGATCATCTTCAAAGAATATGCCACATCGGCGGAAGTCATCTCTTTGCCGTTATGGAACTTGATCCCCGGCAGCAGATTGAAGACCATAGTCTTGCCGCCGTTCTCAAGATGCCAATCGGCGCAAATTTCACATTCGAGCTTGTTCCCCTCGTAGTTGACCAGGAGGTTGTTGTAAAGCCTTGGGAGCCAAAAGCCATAGGCAACTTGCACCGTGAGGAATTGTTGGTCATACGATGGTGGATAGGCGGCGTAAACGTACCTTACAACACCGCCCTTCTTGGGCTGCACACCGGGCGCAGACGTGGGTGTAGCCACAGAGGCAGGCGTTGGTGTTGCAATGGGCCCCGTGCGAGTGGGCGTTGGGGTTGCCGCTATCGCCGCGGTGGGAGTTGCGGTAGCAACTGCCTTGGTAGGAGTGGGTGTAGGTTCGGCTCCTGGTCCGCAAGCCAGAACCAGAGCCAGCACAGATGGGATCACCAGCAATGACAAGAATCGCCTGGCCGCATGCATCAAGCACCTCCCGAACTGTATTGTCCAAACGTCAACAAACACCGCCTCGTCATTACGGAATATTGGGCGCGTATGCCATACCTATATGACCTAGCTCCACCAGTTTCTCGTACTCAGCGTCGCTCATGTCCAAGATCTCCTTGTAGACGTATTCGTTGTCTTGCCCCAAGAGCACTGGGCCACGCTTTACCGTGGCAGGAGTCTTGGCCATCTTGAACATGAAACCGGGATATTGGTAAGTCCCCACGTCTGGGGAAGATTCTTCCACGAAGAATCCACGGGCTTTTAGATGTGGATCGCGGTACGCGTCCGATTCGGTCAAAAGAGGGCCTGCCGCCACTCCCTCACGTTGCAACAGGTGCATGAGCTCGTAGCGGTCCCTTTGCCCAGTCCACTGGTTGATAAGAGTGTCAAGTTCACCCTGGTGAGCCTGGCGGCTCAGCGAGTCCTGGAATCGCTCGTCTCGTACCCAGTCTTCGTCCACCGCCCGGCAGAAGCCCGCCCATTCTTCTTCCGTGAAGACGCTTATGCTTACCCAGTTGTCATCGCCCTTGCAGCGGTAGTTGCCCGAGGGACATGCCCCAGACTCCCGGTTGCCCCGTGTGCCCTGAACGCGGCCGTTCATGGCGTAATCCATGAATGCCTGGGGCATGTAAGGCATGAAGCACTCAGATAGACAAAGGTCCAGGAGCTGCCCTTCTCCTGTACGGTTGCGGTGGTGAAGTGCCGCAACTATTGCAAAAGCGGCCTGAACGCCCTCAGCCGGATCTTCGGCCACGCACTGGGGCTGGTCTGTGGGATCCGAGTCCAGGTACCCGCGCAGCGATGCATGCCCCAGCATGACATCTATTGACTGGGCCATGGCCCGATAGTTGCGGTAGGCTCCAGTGTCACCATAGGCGGACATCTTGCAGAAGATGATGTCCGGCTTTATCTCTTTCAGCATCTTGTACGTGACACCCAGCTTTTCCATAACCTCAGGCACGTAGTTCTCCAGTACCACGTCGCTCACGCTCACCAACCGCTTGAACACCTCCATGCCCTCGCGCCTGGTGATATCCACAGTCATGCTCAACTTGTTGCGGGCCATGGAGTTGAACTGTGGGTAGCGGTTCCACGGCCTCTCGCCGGGCTCTCCTTGAGGATAGCCCGCCGTTCTGGCAGCAGGCATGTCCTTGCGTGGATAGGCGAAGATTCCGCGGGTCTGAGGAGGGAAGTGCTGGATAGACTCCACGCGGATCACTTCCGCGCCAAAGTCAGCCAGCATCATGGCACAATAGGGTCCGGCCAGGACCACCGTCATGTCCACGACCCTTATTCCGTTCAGAGGTAGAGGTGAGATGACTTTGCTCATTCCTAGTCCTTACGAACCAACTCCCAGGACCGATATCATATGATGCCACCCTGGCGCATGATCACCAGGTCTTCTTTGGAGTACCCTAGCTCGGAGTAGACCTCTGAGTTGTGCTGGCCCAGTAGCGGGGCTGGACGCCGCACTTGCCAGGGGGTTTTCTCCATGACAAAAGGCCTCCCCGGGTACTTGAGGGGGCCGGTCATGGGGTGGTCCACTTCCGTAAAGAACCCCCTATTGTTGAAATGAGGATCCTCGTACACCTCGTCCACCGTGTACAACGGAGCGCAGATGTTGCCAGCCCCTTGCCCCATCTCGAACAATTCCGCCTTTGTATGCTGCAGGGTAAAGGCTAGGAAGTAAGCTTCGAACTCCTCTTTAAGCTTGGCATCTCCAGGAGCCTGGGGTGTGTACCATTTAGGGTCCATCAACTCTGGTGGGTTTCCCATCATCTCTACCGTCCTGGCAAAGCGAGGGCCACCAGAAGCAATTCGGAAGTAACCGTCAATACATGGGTATGTGCCTTGCGGATACTGGGCGCCCAGGATTGACCCTCTGGGGGTAATGCTGCCGGAATACTGGTACCTGACCAGGTTGTTTATGCGACCGTCTGCAGACCCTGCCTGGGTCTCCACAATGGAGACGTCTATG
>ORJL011561919.1_pt1 | contig 46404 bp, 39 predicted proteins | sample 1779941 | NCBI WGS metagenome assembly ORJL01 (sample SAMEA104232317, study PRJEB22302) | groundwater metagenome | biome: forest; feature: aquifer; material: groundwater | place: USA | collected 2011-08-07 | depth 5.8 m | reverse complement strand
TGCTCCCGTCTGCTTGGGTTTTAGAGACAACATTTTCGGAATTCAACCGAAGTGTACTTTTATCCTTGAAGTGATCTTCTGTGAATGAATAATCAGATGGATTGCAGTGTTACTAACATCCTGACGTGGACTTAATAATATTCGCGAATCGTTCTCGTACCCCGCGATCATCCCCCCTGCTCTGCTTACTGCCCTCCCCTATACAAACATCACGATCCCCACTATCAACAACACCGGCACACCAACAACAAGATACTCCGCGATCTCTCCTGTCCTAATCCGCAAGCCACGCGGCAAGAGATGAACTTGATAATCAAAAAATAATAAGGGGATGCCGTGAGGAGTCATTGCATCAGCGATGAGATGAGATAGATACCCTACTGCCAATGCCACGCACACGCCACGCAGGGACACCAAGAATACGATACGCTCAATCGCTATAGGGGATGTGATCAACGGCAAAGATAACCAAAGACCTAACAACACCATAAGCGGGAGGCAGGCGATCACACCCGCGAAGTCAGGGGTATGAGTCGTCATGCGATGCTCTTGCGTCAGATCGCGCCGCATGGTCGCTATCACTCCGGTTTTGGTATTGACCTTCAACATGCGCGAGATCATGCTTCCGGGCTCGTCAATATCCGCGAGAAGCGACGACACCACCGCCGCGCCCATCGTCAACATCAAGCCTTGCGAGTCATCCCACAATGGCACAAAGCGATTCAGCAACATCACGCCCCCTACCCCGATAGCCAAATGCGTCGGACCCATCATCGCGCCAACTCCTCGCCGCCGGTGGGCGAATGATTAAACACTCGCGCCCACGCCTTTTTGAAAAATGCAATGGCGTGACCTGCACGAAACCAAACAACAAGCAACGCGCAGATCAACCACTTCGCCCAAAACGGCAAAGAGATAAACCACTCCGACACCACCAACGAGGCGATAGCAAAACTCACAAACGCCAACACGAGCAATGCCAATACGGTGACAACTAAGAATCCAACAAAGCGTCCCACAATCGCTAACCTATTCGCTCTCATCATCGCCCTCCCCTGTTCCATCCATGTCCTCTACTGCTTGCGAGCTATTGAGATTGTTCAATCCTAAAATCTCCTCTAGCTCTTTTTGCCGCGCATGGAGTCGCTCGTACTCTACTTCTTGATCAAACGGTTTATCCATTTCGCGTTTCGCGTTGTCGTATTGCTTGGCGAGATTCTCTTTCTTTGAGCGCGAGGCTTGAATAGCTGCCTCAATGTCCTTGATGTCGTTGGTCACACGCACTAGATTTCCAACGGGATCGCCTTCAGGGAAGCAATCGGATTCTGTTTCAACGCCCTCGCCAAGTCGAATATGAATCTTCGGCGCATACAATAAAGTGTTCCCGGACAACAAGCCGCCTGTCATATACGCCGCGAAACCGTTAATCTCGCCTAACTCAATTTTTGTGTCGCGTCCCCAATTGCTATATTTCTTCGCCAGCGCGGTTAGCGTTTCACCCGCCTCCTTACGTTCTAAACTTTCATGCTTGAAACTGGTAGGATCGTCAAACTCCTTATGGAGGTTGGCAGAAAAGTCAGCGCGCGCTTCGGCATCCTTTGAAACTTTTTGCAGTTCTGCAACTCGTTCCTTTGCCGCCTCTGCCCTAGCCGATGCCGCTTCGGATACGGCGCGTGCTTCCTTTTCATCCTTCGCACCCTTGATTGCCTTCGCCGCTTTTTCAGCATCGGCGGTGAGATCGCGTGTTGTAGCGCGTGCCTGCTCATATTCAGTTTTGGCTTGCGTAGCGGCATCGCTTAACTCATGCTTCTTGCCCCTATAATTTGTATAGGCGGTTTCGTATCGGGCAAGTCCCCTCTCCTCTCGCTCCAACTCATCAGGCAATCCAGCGATACGCTGACGGAAGGCAGTGCGCTGTGTGATATGAGCGCGACGTGCTTCATCGATTCGGCGCAGATCGTTATCTACCTTGACCTTCTCCATAACTTCGGGTCGTCCGGTAGAGATTGCCTTGATCTCCTCTAAGGTCAGCGCGTGTTCGCCATCGACATCATCCATCTCACGCGGTCCCCCGCCGTGCCGCGACATAATTTGACCGAATGATTTTGCTTTTGCTTCGTTGGTGCCGAGCATATACACATCGAAGGTCGCTTCAGTCGTGCAAAAAAACTCTTCAATTTCTTTATTGAAGTTGCCCTGCCGCATGATGCGTCCTGACCGTTGCTCAATCTCATCAGGTCGCCACGGGACATCCATATGGTGCAAGGCAACCATCCTATCTTGCACGTTCAGCCCGGTCCCCATCTTTTGCGTGCTGCCGAGCAAGACTCTGATCTTCCCCGACCTCATGTCATTCTGTAGCTGCGCTTTTTCCTCGCGGGTGGCGTAATCATGGATAAAAGCAATTTCATTTTTGGGGATGCCATGCTCCTTCATTAACTTTTCCCGCACATGGTTATAGACGCTGTAAGCCTTCTTGCTGGAGGGCGCAGAGAGATCGCAGAAGATCATCTGAGTCAAATTATGTTTGCCTATGCGTCCGGGCAATTCCACGCCGGTTGTCTCTTTGTAAATACGCCCCACATTCGTCACTGTCTTACCGATCTTGTCATTCGGGTCATCCCACGTTTTAGGATTGGCGAGTGCCGCACTAAAGGTTGTGTATTCTTCGTTTTGCGTGTCGTAATACTTCTTGGCTTCGTCGTATCGCTTTTGATCCTCTTTGCCCTTCTCGCCTTCGAGCCCTTTTTTCTTATTGCTCTCTGTCAGTTTTTTCAGAGAGTCCATGTTGTCCTTTGCAAACGCAACCTTTTCTTTTTTCTTCGCCTCCAGCTCAAAAAGTTTGTCCTTCACCAACGTCAGACTCAAGGCGAGCTTGCGTCCGTCCCCGGTAACGACCAGCGGGTTATCTTCATCGGGTTCTACGTCACCCGCTTTAATCGCCGTCATGCGATCCGCAAGGTCGTCAATAAAGACTTTGTGGACAATGCTTTTAGGGGCAAGGATAACTTGAGGCTTGCCGCCTTTGTATTCGGGACGCTTCAAGCCGATCTCTGTTGCATCACTACGAATATCGGCGAATTGCCGAAAGACTCCCTTCATAAATTCAGGAAGGTTCTTGTATTTAAATCGCGCCCGCTCACGATAGCCACTCCCATCGGGAGTCATTTCAATCGTGGTAAAAGTCTTGCCAAACGCGCCCATAAAACCGTTGAAGGTTTGAATGTTCATCTCCTTCAATAAATCGGGCGCGAGATAACGCGCCATTGTCCACGCCTCAAAAAAGGAGTTGGCAACCGGCGTGCCAGTAGCAAATGTCATCGCCCGATTGTTGTCATTCTTGCGACGGAGCCACCACGACTTCATGTGCAAGTCTTGGGCGCGATCTGCATCGGGTGGTGTAATACCGTCAATCGTTGTGGTAAAAGCAAGATTCTTAAATAGATGAGCTTCATCTACTAGCACATGATCAACGCCTAAAGACTCAAAGGTCAGGTTGTCATCATCCTTACCATCGGAGGCGAGTGCCGATTTGAGCTTCGCTTCTAATTTCTTTTTGCGTTTTTCAATGTCCTTTTGTGCGCCCGTCTTTTTCTTGCTTTCTCTCCCCCCGGCTTGTTTATTCGCCGCGCGAATTTCAGCCAGCATATCTTCCAAGTCTCGAAGCTGCTCGCGGATATAGGCGCCTTGCGTTTCGCCACTCATGGAGATCATGCTTGCCACATCGTGGCTGCACACCACGAGATCATATTCTTGCGTCGCAATGCGGCTGACGAGTTCTTTGCGCTCGGCGGCAGAAAGTGACTCGCCGCCAATGGCTAACACTTTGGCGCTGGGGAACATGGCGAGCGTATCGCTCGCCATCTGCTGCACTAAATGATTCGGCACTTCGAGCAGGGGCTTACGCCATTTGCCAACCTGTTTACCCTTGATCGCCGTGCCGATCAGTTGGAAGGTCTTACCAAAGCCGACCTTATGGAAAAGACCTGCATCGCGCTTGCCATAGACCGCGCGATAGATACCGTCTTTTTGATGTTGCATCAGCTCGACGCTTTGCGCCATGCCCGGTATCGTCAACTTACTGCCATCCCACTTTTGTTCAACGGAGGAATTGAATTGATCGTTGTATTTGCGCGCGATTCGTGTGGCGCGTTCCGCATCTTCCCACGCCCAATCCGAGAATCGCTTTTTTATTTTTTCTTGCATGGCGCGGGCGCGTGCCGTCGCTTCGGCATCAATCACCATGACCGGCGTGCCATCTTCCTTCATCTGCATCACGCCTCTAACGATCTTGGGCTTCCTCAAACGCGGTTGCTTACCATTCAAAGATAAACGAATCAAATCAAACGCGGTGACGCTCTTGTTCTTTGTTTCGATGCCCCACACTTTTGTATTTTCTTCCGATGAGTCGAGGCGATTCTTCTCCCAGGAGCTCGTGGGCTTGTCTACAAACCATGAACCTGTTTCGGCGAGATACCTCACCTCACCCACCGACGCGCCCACCAAATCGTTAACGAAGCTACGCACGTCCTTCGCCTCAACCCAACATCCGGGATCCAGCGAGACTTGAATATCTCCGGGGGGAATATCGGCGGGAAGAACTGCCTCCAGTTGCTCTACGTTTTTCTGATAGCGTGGATCGGCATCGGCTGCTTGCCGTGCAACGTCTAATTTCTTTCGCACGTTGCCTGCTAGATATTCTCCGATCAACTCCCATTCGCCGCCCTCAGGGTTTCGCATGAGGAGCGTGCCATCCATCTCGGCTTGCAGCTCGTCAATCGGTCTGCCGCCCATGAGCTTCGAGATGCGCCCAAAATCTATCTCGCCTGTTTCATCGAGCGCGATAGAAAGAGCATCGGCAACGGAGTCGGCGCGATCCAGCTTCGTTCTGCCGCCGATCTGACGTTTAGTAAAAATGTCGCTTTTTTCTGCGGTGCTTGTTTCTTCGTTATAATTTTTTTCGAGGGCGCGTAAGTAGGGATAGTGCGGGTCTTTTTCAAAGGCAAGACGATTCGCATCCGATGAGATGGGTCCGTGCGCTTTCACAAATTCGTCGTAGGCGGTTGCTAAATTTGCTTGCGCCGTCGCCAGAGAGATATCCGTTCCCTTGACATTTGCTTCGAGCAACTTCATAGCGGGTTTAGCTAGTTGGATCAAAGCCCGCGCCCGCTTCTCATATTCCTTCCCTTTTTCGCCGCGCGGGAATTTTGCGGCTTCAACGCCTAACGCAAGATTGCGATAGAGTTTGCCATCCTCACCTTCAAAAAATTCACCCGCCTTTGCCAGTTTGGGCGCTTGAGGCGCAAAGACCTTGCTCTCACCCGGACACTTCGGATTATTGCACTCGGCGGGACTCCCATCACTGACTGGCAAAAAGGCTCCGCAGTATTTACAGCGGATGCGTTGCCCCATGACATTCGCCGGTAACTTCTCTACGGCACTGGCTAACGCTTCATTTAATTCACGCCCATCCCCCACCATGCCAAACTCGCCGGGATTGTTGCCCGCGCCCGCCTCCATCGTGCCAAGCATCATTTCGGGATGCTTAACGTAATACTCGTTCACATAGACTTTGCCGGTAGGTGTTTTGATCTCAACACTCTTAAGCCATTTCTGCGTTTCTTCCGATGAGGGCGCGCCCTTCTCGCGCTTGCGGAGATAAATCGTATCGGTAGTGACTTGCGTCCCCGCGCTTTTAGCAAATGTCGTATTGGGCATACGCACAGCGCCAATGAGATCGGCTTCTGCCGCTAACAACTCGCGCACTTTTTGATGTTCGGGGGTTCGTCCATCCATCGTATAACGGCTCGTGACGAAGGCGACGATCCCGCCTTCACGCACGCGATCCAATCCCGCTTTGAAAAAATAGTTGTGGATGGTTCTTAAAAAGACTTCGTTCTCTCCATTGGCATATCGCTTATCGGAGATGGGGTAATCACCAAACGGCACATTACTGATCGCCAGATCAGCGATACCGTCAGGGAGCTTCAAATCTTCAAATCCACTTTGCTTGATCGTGGCGTTTTGATAAAGTTGCGAGGCGATGCGAGAGGTAACAGGATCGATCTCTACGCCGATCAATGAGCTTGCCTCGCGCAGATCGTCGGGCATCATGCCGAAGAAATTACCAATGCCGCAGGCGGGTTCGAGGACACTCCCGCCTTTGAATCCGAATTTGCGTGCCGCCTCCCACATCGAGCGAATGACTCGCGGTTGGGTATAATGGGCGTTGAGGGTGGTTGCGCTTAATGTCTCCCAATAAGAGAGATCGTCATCGCGCTTGGTATCCCACTCATCCATCAACTCACGCAGCTCTTTATGTTCATCATACCAATCAGGTTTTTTACCAAAACCGTTCCATCGTCCTTGATGATATTCAAACACCGATGGTAGAGCGCCCCACCCCGAATATCCGGCGAGTATGGCTTGTTCCTCTGCCGTTGCCTTGCGCTTTTCATCGTCGAGGCGCATGACTAAACGGATCGCCTCTACATTCTTTTTATAGCGCGTCTTCGCTCCGGCGACTCCCAGATCGTCATCGGTGATCCTAAAATCTATTCCTGTTTTAGGCTTTCGGGTTTCTGCCACAGCAACGGATCGGATTCCTCGGGGAGGTTCTCCATCTGACTCTCCGCTGGTAGGAGGCAGTATTTCTCCCGCGTCGCTTCCCACGCCAAGAGCATCGGCATCGTCCCCGGTGTTCCCGTTGTCTGATATTGCACTTCCAACTCGTGCATCTCCTCTGTTGTCATTGCTACCGCCCATTCGAGCCGTTCCTCGAGTATTCCGCTTCGTTCCAACAGCAGGTACATCTTCGGGCGGTGTGTCTGCCAATGTGTTCGTGTCGTCTGATCTAGATTCGTGAGCGGGTTGAGTGGTGCTGTCGTCGGTTGGGTGACTGTGATTGCCATTGTGATCTCCTTGTGTGCCTACGAGTGTAGGGCATTGTGGTTTATGTCCATCTCCGTCTTTTGAAACAAAGTTGCCGCAGCCATCGGGCAAGGGAGGACATTTAGTAATTCCATATACTTCTTTTTGCGCCTCAGTCATCCATGAGATGGACTCCTGCACGCCCGTCATTTCGGGCGCACGCTTCAACAAGTCTGTGATCGTGACTTGGGCTTGAACATGACTGCCCGCAATGGAAGCGATGAAAGTCCCATCGTCATTGCTTTGAATAATTGTATATTCGCCTTTGGGCGTTTTCCAAGATTGACCTACGATCCCTTTGCCTGTGCTTGGAGTGGGTAAATCAGGGGTGGTGTGTGCGTGAACAGTCTTTGATCTACTCACCATTTCTTCAATGACATGAACTAGGTCGGCGTTTCTAATGTTATGTGCGCGAATAGCCTCCTCAACAAATCTTTTCGTAGCGAGTTGGATTCCGACATCCCCGTCAGTAGGGTTTTCTTTTTTTATTCTTTCAATTTCCGTTTGCAAACGCTCCGCTTCCCTTTGGAGATTCGGCGAGAGACCCAACAGCGTAGGTAATTCTCGGTCAAGAATCTGTTGAGCGTCATCGGGGAGGGTTGAGCTAGTTTTAGCCCCTATCGCCGCCTCGATTTTTTTATTGGCAGAGAAGAAGGAGTCGTAAACCTGTTTAAGATCAGCACCATTCGTACCGGCAGAAAATGATCTCTGCGCCTTCTTCGCCGTGACACGCTGACGCAACTGCTCGTTTTTCGCTTTGAGGCGCGCGATCTCTGAACGTATCGCCGCGAATTGTTTGACCTGTTCGGGAGTTAATTTTGTTTTTGTCGCCATGCTTTTACTCGCCCTTCGCTTCCTCTTCGAGTGATTTACTCTCTGCCTTTAGAGCTTCAAGTTCTGCCATCATCTTCGCCATCATCGCCTCAACATCGTCGCCCTCGCCTTCGGGTTCGGGTTCGGCGGCTTGTGCCTCTTCTGCTGCGCTCGTCGGTGCGGTTGCTTCGGGCGCATTTTGGGCGTTACCATCATTCCTCGCCGAAAGAGATAATTCACGAAGTTCCTTTATGGCTTCATCAACTGTTTCGCCTACTCCAGAGAAGGTGCCGCCATTGCTTTCAATATCTTTGTTGTCTACTCTGAGATAAGCCGCGTATCGCTTCTCGCCTTCTCTTTCTTCATCCTCTTCTTCTTCAATTCGGACTACGCCGCCCCTCGGCAAAAGGAAATCACCGATGCCGCGCTGACGCTCGGCACGCACTCTTTCCAACTCCGCTACGAATTGATCTTGGGATGCTTCCACGCGACATAGCTCACTCCCCCGATCATCGGTCACGGTAAAAAGGCGGCTACCGTTTTGGCTTTGCAACCTCGCTACCGATCCATCACCGAATCTCTTTGAAAAGTCCTTCTCTGTTTCCATCAGTCGATCTATTGGAGTTTCGTGATGCACACCGAATGTCGCAAACATCGCTTGAGGTTGACCCTGTGCGATTGTCTCTACCCCGCCATCACCCTCCGTCACGTCCTGCAACGCCAACGCTACTTTTGTTTTATGTTCGTCATCTCTCTGTTTATCCAATGCGTTTATCAACGCCGCGCCACGATCACTCACTTGCTTGAGCAAGGGTTCAAACTGCGGATCGCTTTCATCTTCTAACGCATCGTAGGCGGTTTGGGCTTCGACGTAGAATTGTGCCAACGCTTTTATAGTCGGCGCGGTATCTCCTGTCTCTGCCAATGCCTGAGCGGATTCGTCTAGCACATCGGCAATAATTCTCGGTGTAACACCCTCACGCTTAAACTCATCACGAAGCGATGCAAGATCGCTTAACATCGTTTGCGTAGATTCATTCGCGCTTATCACCGTGCTACATTTTGGACAACGCAACCCTTGTGCGCGTGGATCAAATTCGTGTCCACACTGACCGCATTGATACACCGTCTTTGATTCGTCCGCGCTTGTTGCTGTTACTTCGGGTTCGGCGGCTTGTGCCGTCGCGCTCGGCGTTGCTTCAAGGGCTTCGACTTCTTGTGCCGCCGCACTCGTCGTCGGTGCAGAGGTCATCTCTTTAGCAAAGGCGAGAGTCCCTTCGTTTTGCTTGGCATACCACATCCCTTGACGCGATGAATATGTAAAACCTGCTTTGCCTAACTCATTACGCACGGCAACCTCAGGCGCAGAGGGAAAGCGAATCTCAACGCCATGATGTTGACTATTCAAGCGCATGGTTGCGCCAGCCGATGAGGGAGAAGAACTTGGGGGGCGTGGCGCAGGCGCGTGTGCCGCTAAAATCTTCTCGGCTTCACTTGGATACCGATCTTTCCATTCATCCCACACTTTTTCTAATCGCGCCTTTTCTGCGAGATGCTTTTCGCCATCACGCTTATGAGCATCCTTCATCTCTCGCTTGCGAGCGCGGTCTTGCGCGGCAAAGCTATTCGCTGCATTTCGCTTCTCTCGCAAAATTCTTTCGTAAAGTTCATGGGGGGGCATGGCTTTCACTTCGTCAGTGGAATCCGCTACCATCGGGTCGTGGATCACTTCGCTAGTGGGCGGTGTCACTTCGCCGATCACATCATAGCCAGAGCCCGACGCATACAAAACTGCGCCGCCATCTGTTTTAACGTAATAGCCGTGCGAGTATTCGATCTCGCTCTTTCTTCCTCCGAATATCTCGGTCATCTGCACGCCATGAGATGACACTTGCTCAATCTCGCCATGTCGTCCACTAGCCAACAACACGCGATCTCCGACTCGAAGTGGCGCATCTTTCGTAGGTTTGGTAACGGGTATTTTCACGTCGTCAACTTCTTCATTGGCTATCACTGCATTGACATATTGATAGCCGGGAACGACTGATCCATCTTTCAAACTAAACGGCACGGCGACACGATAGCGACCATATTGATCGGGTGTGGCATCGGCAAGCGTGCCGCGTTGGACCTCGTTTTTCTTTCCAAAGTTTGCTTCCTCTCGAAATTTAACCATCTGCCCCACACGGAAGGTGGGCATCGGCGGCGTGTCAGCTTTCGGAGGACACACATGATCATCATTTTTGAATTGACCACAGAGTTCACATTTCTGAACACCCAACGAGGTCACTAACGCTACGCCCAATTTTTGCCGCGCCTCTGCATCCTCTATACCCCTCTCCATGATGTTCTTTGCGGCTTCGCGCAGATCGGCATTGACACTCGGATCGTCTTTAGGAGCCAACCACAAACGGCGTGATAATCCTTGTGCGCGGCGTAGGGCATCTTCATTTAATGTCTGACCACTATTGGCAAAGTCGATCACCCACGCTTTATCCGAAGGCATCTCTATTACACCTTTCAGATCAAGGGGGGGTTGAGGCGCATAGCGCGGCGATCCATGAAAGTCAAGTTTCCCAATGCCGTCCTCAATGCGCTGACGCATACCTTCCACACTGATGCTTGTAACTCTTTTCTTGGCTTCTGCTATTGCCTCTTCTTTTGTGTGTCCTTGTCCTTGCCGGGTGACGGCGAATCCTGTTAGCCCCTCGCTCACCGTCCATCCTTTTTCACCTACGGAGGGATGAACAAAGAAATCAAATTCTTCAAACCCTTTGATCGTCAGCGGCTCGGCATCTTCGACTTGTTGAAATGCAAGATCGCTTTTTCCCTTTGCGCTTTTCTTTTTCTTCTTGCCACTACCACCACCGTCATCATCGCCACGCCCCTGCTTGGCATACACATAGAAGGCATCGGATACTTTGCCCTCGTGCTTTGGATCTATCGCAGAAGGAGAAGGCGCGGGAGGCGTAATTACCGCGCTATCTTTCGCTTGGCTTGCAGGTTCGGCTTCACTTTCATCGCGCATCGCTTGCGACGCGCTGATGATGGGCGCGAGTCCTGGCGATGAGTCTCTTATTGACAGAAGTTCGCCCGACCTGATATTAAATGGCAGAGGTTCACCCGAATCGATGTCACTGGTAAATCTTAGCGACGTTTGACTCAATTCCAATTCTTCGCTATTTGGGACACGCTTCTTGACGCGGCTATTTTTGAAGGTATAGCCCGGAGGCGACCATTCAACGGGTTCGTGTTGTTGGAATCCGTTCATCTTACATTTGACGTTAACGCACGTTGGGTCCTGCGTCGGTAAGAAGCGACCACACCCTTCGCAACGAGGAATAAACTTATACAGCTCCGACATTGCCGCAATCTGTGCATCGCGCGGCGATATACCCGCCGCCGCAAGTGCGAGAGAAGAGGAAATTTTCAATATTTCCTCGTCCATTGGCTGACTCAGTTTTGCAAGATAACCACCGTCTACGTTTCCATCCTTATCGCCCTCACTGGCATCAGCATCAGATTGAGGAGAGAGAGTAGCGGCTTGTCCTCTATCGCTTGTGTAGGTCGTTGTGCCAGTTCCAACACCTAACCGATTAGAGATCGCGTCGGCGGGCATTGAGGCAAGTGCCATCGTGTCGCCCCCGGATGCTCCCACCATTGCGGTAGTGGGAGTTGAGGCTTCGCTATGAAACCGGCATTGAGCAAGGAATATCAAGCCGCCTGTTTGAATGAACACCGAGATCATCGCGTAGAGATCGAGAGTGACAACAATCATTTCGCGCCTCCTGCCGCCCACGTCGCCCACATCGCTAAGGCGGTGCGCCCTGCCGAATCTTCATCGGTGAGCCACTGGCGCGTGAGATCGTCAAGCGATGTTTCTGTGACGACCTTGCCGCCATTCAAGACACGCATAAACCCATTCTTCTCATCCAGAGTCAGACTCTTTCCGTCCTTTGTCGTGATCTCTGCCGGTAGTATGGATTCGCCTTTACCCCAGGCGACTGCTTTGGGCTTGGACACGCGCAGATCGGCTAACCACTCTTGCACAGTCGTTGCGCCCGGATACGAGGTGATCGGCGCGTGATGCTTGCGCGCAATCCCATGTAACAACTTAACCGCCTTAATGGGCTCCATCTGGATCGGGCGTGCTTCCGTAGGCGTGTCGAGGCGGAGTGTGTTGTGCGCGCCGATCACGCTTAAATGAAATTCACCGCCGATGCTATACCGACCCGATTGATCGAGCTGCCATTGAGCCAAGTCATAGAATAACGATGCCGAAGGCGCAGCATCTAGGATCGTCTTTATTCGAGCATCAAATTCTTTATCATCTTCAGCGCGATAACGAAGGTAGAAGGCTTGCCCCCGTTCTACGGCTTTAGCGGGATTCGCTTCGGCAAACACCTCGCTTTTGCCGCGTCCCATGATTCCAACACGCCACAAGATCGGTTTGCCTTTACCGACTTTGCTGATGGGAGTCGCTGCCGTGAGAACAGGAATAAATGTCGGCAGGCGCAACCACTCCAACGCAATCGGGCGCATGGAGATCGTTTCACCATTCACCGTCACCGCTTCATATAAATCGCGTTCGTAGTCATCCGTGCAATTCCCCGCCAACACCTCGCGCAAGCGCATGGCGTGAACATACATCAGGGCGACATTGATAAATCCGTCTTTAGCTTGACCGCTTTTCGGTCTGCCTTCTTTCACGCCATTCGCAACATTGGCTTTGACAAGAATATCTACCGCCTCTTCAGGGGTGACACCCGATGTAAGGGGCGCGGCTAAAATCTCGCCATAGACTCCGCGAGGGTGTGTTGCAAGTGTAGGTAGTTGGGTTGGGGTTGCCATTTTAATTTTTCTCCTTGTGTCTTTCGTTTTTAATTTAATTGCTCGTCCATTTGAAATAGTTTTTTGCGCCGGTGAGCATTAGCGCGAATAAAGTCTTCATACTGGCGCACAAACTCGGCATACGCGCCGTCCTCGCTACTCGGTTGGTGTGCGACCATCTCCTCACGACTCAACGCATCACCAAACGGATCGCCCTCAAACTTTTTTCGTCGCCGCGCGCGATCTCGTTGCGACTCTCTCGCTTGCGGTGTATCGGGCGGGTGTTCTTTCACTTTGATAGTTGCTCTCTCCCATCTCTCAAAAGTTTTTCGCTGCCACGCTAAACGAAACTCGCGTCCTAACTCCAGCTCAGTTTCTGCCGCCTCTTTGACAATAGGAATGTGCATCGAGTTCACCGCATCTACCCCCGTGCCTTGATAGCTGTATGCGCCTCCCAATAACGAGGACATTGAAATAGCGATAGGTTCTTTCCCTTCGCGTCCCCATTGTTTTTGATGAATGGTGACGATCTTTTTTACGTCACTGGGCAACAAACTACTGTCAGCGTGCAACGTCAGGAGACTCGCCAGTCGCATCCGTTCCCCCAATCGCTCATCTTCGCGCCGCGCATCCTCTCTGCGTTTTTTCTCGGCAACATCGAGCAGAGCATCCCGAAGCGTTCCTCTTTGCGAGTGACGAAGGGTAGAAACAAAATCATTCATATCTTCATTGCTGACCGTTGCCGCCTCGTTGACGATCTGCGAGTGCATCGAAGTCGGCTGCGGATAAGCGATCTCTTTCCCCGCAAAACGATCTCCGATGACGGAAGCAAAATCTTTCGGGTCTTTGGCAAACGCCTCACGCCGTTGATCCAAAAACGCACGCACTGTATTTAAATCTTGATCGCTTCTTTGAAGCGTATCGAGCATCAGAAAACGCAATGCCGACTCTCGCGCCGCGTCATCCGTCAACAATCCAATGCGTGCCACTTCGCCCATGAGCATCGTGTTCATAAATGAGTGCGGATCGTTCACCACCGCCGAATCAAATACCATGTGTTCATTGATCGCTTGGGCGATTGCCGCGATCTCTTTGCTATCGTTGCTCAAACCCGTTTCGTGCAGAGATATGGTTGCAAAATCCGCGCTATGTTTGCCGTGATAGACAAAGTTAGTGTTGTCCTTGTCGGCATCGTGATAACCTGCCGCCATTCCTGCCAAGCGTGCCGTAAACGCATCAGCGCCGATCTCTTTTGCAATTCTTGTTGCCATGACCGTTACATCGGCACTATGTTTAAGCGTGTTGGCATTGATCGCCGCGATGGCGCCATCTAATTCTTTCAGCGTGCCATAATCCCGAAAGGCTAATTTCTCGATGGCGTTTTTTCTCGCCGCATCCAAGATCGTCATGGCATCTGTGCGAGAGAAGCCCGGCGACTCAATAAATCCGCGCAACCATGACGGAGCGATCTGATCGATCTTCGCTTCGAGATAGGCTTTTCGTTCAGGCGACTCCGATCTGGGCGCGTCAAGGTTCGGCGCATCGCTGACCGCCCCGCCGGGCATCGCGCCTATCGCTTCGGTTTCCCCTCGTGTGACTCCGACTCCCGCAGTCGTTTTAGCAGAGGCGGTGTGCCACCACTTACAGGACATGGCGATCTAGGCTCCAACGACCTGCTTAATCTCAAGTTGCAATTTCTTTAGCGCGTCACGCACTAAACCGCTAAACGGTTCGGGCAGTGCCTCTAATCCACCCTCCCCTACCGACGTTTTCAATTCTTGTAAGGCGACGATCATCTGATCCCCTGCGTTCATCACCTTCACCGCTCTATCTTCAGACGATGACGCCTCCTCTTTCACTTCATCCTCTTCAGCCGTGCCAGTGGCGCGACCATGTTTAACCTGATTGATCGCCTCCTCCACACTGAAGCCTCGCGTGGACATGAGATTAGAGATGGAGGCAACACGCGAGGCGAGTTTTGGATCTTCAGCGATCTGCCGCGCGACGGCGATCTGCGCCTCGCCTTTGAGCTTGCCTAATGCTCGTAGCCCCGCCTCCGTGATGTCAACATCGGCGATCATCTTCTTGGTATCCGCTTCAAGAGAGAGGACGCGCAATTTTCTTTTCCTCTCACTCAGCGACATAGACACGCCCAATTGATCCAACACCCGATCCCACGACACGGCGGGCTTGGTAGGCGCGAAGTTGTTTTTCTCAAGGAGCGCGAGAAGATCGCGTAATTGATCGAAGGGCGGTTTATCCTTCTCTAAAACTTCACGCGCCTCACTGCCTACATTCATCGCCTCCGCATTGGCGCATAGCCACGCAATTTTGAGAGAGACCGCTTCGTCCAATGGGTGTAAATCTTGGCGGTGTAAGTTTTCCAACAACCGCATCGTGTGTGCCGCCATCGGATCGAGGCGTTGGCGCACAAGGCACTTAATCTTTTTGTAGTGGCGTGCTTTCGCCGCGTTGACGCGCCTCTCGCCAATAATCAATACAAAATCTTTTGCGCCGATCTGCTCCACCACAGGTAACTGCACCATTCTCGACTCGTCTTCACTCCCGATGCTCGCCGCGAGTCCAGCGTCCTCCGCGTCATCGTGATCATGATTCTTGGCAGATCGCGGATTGCGTTTTGTCGTGCGTATCCATTCGATTTGCAGATCGCGCACTTGAACGTCATCAGTCGTGGATGTGGCAGCCATCAATCAAGACTCGCCGCGACCTTGAGGCGTGAGGTAGTTGACAACGCTCTTTCCCATTCGTAGCCCGGCACGCCATACTGATCGGGGAGTGCTAAATCTTTAATCATCACTTCAACACTATTCTGATCGCGCATGACAAATGTCTCTGCCGTGTTATCCACCACGCCAAACAACTCCGACACGCTTTGGACTCTGTGCGCCCGAAGCAAGCCCGGCGCGAGGGTGTCGGGCGTGACGATCATCTTTTCATCCGTCAGGATCGCCACGTTCCAATGACAACATCTCTGCGCTTTAGGAAGTGGCAAGCGCGTGAGGTTGCATAACGCGCCTTTGTCCTGCGCCTCTCGATCTACCCGATGGGCGCATGACGCGCACGAGTCTTTGGTGTGCGCCTCACGATACACCGGAGGGCAATGAGGCGAACATGAAAGATCGTTATCCAAAATAATCTGACGCACATGGCATAGTTGAAGGCACATCGATCAATTCGTCTCGACCTTCATAGTCGCCATCGCATCACGAAATAACAGCAAGAACAGTTGAGAAACAGAACTATTCCATTTCTGCCAGTCCTCGCCACTTGGCACGAGGGTCTTCCCTTGCGACCAATCCCTAATCGCTTTTGATTCATGTAGCCAACCAACGAAACGAAGCCCCGCATGAGATAGTTGAGTCAACTGTCCTAACAGACCTTCGGGAACACCCTCACTTGCCACGCGGTTAAGCAAAAGCGATGCACCGCGCACGTCACGCCCAATCGTGCGGCAATAATTCCAAATCTCACCGGCAACACGCAACGACAAAAGATCGGGAGTGGCGATCATCAATAAATGATCAATCGGGATCGCCGTGTATCGCCCCAACGGTTCGAGTCCTGCTTCATAATCGGTGATCACCACATCGTATCGTTGGGCGAGTGTCGCTAATGAACGCTCTAACACGCGATTGACCGCGCATTGACTCCCCGCTAAATCCCATCGCCCCATCGTCAGCAAATGGAATCCATCCAACTCGATCAATGCTTCTTCGCCCATCTTGCCCTCGGCAAACTCCTCGCGGCTTACATCCATCGCCACACCGCTACCTGTTTTAAATTCGCGCTCGTATTGGCTCCGCAATGCGCCGATGGTGGGCGCGCCGATGGGCGCACCCACAAGGAATGACGCAGTGCCATTCGGATCGGCATCTACCACCAAGACACGCGATGACGTAGATAGGAAGTGCCTCACGAGCTGAGGGACGAGCGTGCTTTTACCCGAACTGCCTTTACCCGCTAAGGCGACGTGATAGGTCATTGTTTATAAAATCCTTCGGCGGCTTATTAACCAATGGATGGACACAAAACCTAATGCGCCGATGACATAAACACTTTCAGCCGCAAAGATTTCTGCGGGTGTTGCGCCGATAGACCAAAAAACGAAACCGGCAAGGAACAAAGCAATGATGAAAAAATAGATTCGAGATGAGAGGGTCAGTGTTGTCATTGTGCTTTCCTTTGATTAGTTCTTATTTCTTTTCTGGTAGCTTCAACGGGTAGGATGTTTTGCGCGTTGCAAAATCCACCCATCCCTCATCGGCATTGAGGCTCAACATATCCGACAACGACTTGCCAATGAAACGCACTTTGAGTCCATTCTTGGTCGTGGCTTCTTTGACACAGGCAAAATAATCTTGACCCACAAAATCATTACGAAAAACCGCCGCGACTGCGGGCATGGTTTTTGTGTCCCACCCCTCATTCCAGCGATTGCTTAAAAAGGTTTGGTGATATTTATCTACTTTCATTTTGGCGCGCGCGCCGCGATCTTCGTTGTGATATTCCAATGCCAACATCCGTTCAATTTGAGTCGCGGGGTGACGCAACAACAGCAACGCATCCGGTTCAATCATGGCGTTGCCTTTTTCATCAAACACACTGGCGCGTTGCTTGTGTATCCATTGCAACTGCCATCCCAGCTCCGCCGCGCGCTTGCCCATGCGGAGCACGATCTCATTCACCATCAAGTCATGGATAATCCGCGTGCCATTGAATCCGATATAGCCACTGGGCGCGGGCTTGTAGGGCGCGAGTCGTTGTTTGGCTAGTGCCATTCCCACCATCCCCAACGTATAAACCATCGCGCCGCTCTTATCACTCGCCTCGACTAAACCCGAGTCGATCAACCGTTGCGGATGCAAGTCAGGCAGTAATCGAACACGATCTAATAACAATTCGCTTTGAGATTGCTTCAATCGCGCATACGAGAGTCCGGTGACGGCTTGCAGTTGGTGTGCCGTCATCACGCCGCCTTGCCCAAGATTGTCGATCATGGCGATCTGCTGCTCGGATAATCCGCTACGGAGTTTTTGAAAAGCGACCTGTTCCGCTTGATTCGTCGTGACGATCCTCGTCACATTTCCGTCACTGTCCGTAACGGCAGGCGGGTTCGGCGCGCGTCCGGCGCGTCGTTTAACTATCGGTGGAGTCGCTGTTACTACAACGGGTGTCATATAAACTCATTCCTCAATTCTTTAATATCGGTTTCTTCGATACCACGCATCGAGCATCCAAGTGGGATACCCCAACCGGGCGCGGCTATAAATTTTTGCGCGCTCAATCGGATCAGGACAGAGCTCGGGAGCGCGTTGGAGATCGCGCATGATCAACTGTCCTAATTCCTCCTGTGCCTTCACCATGTCCGTAAACTGCTTCTCTTTGAGTGCCGCCAGTCCCAAGACCACCTCATCACGGTTTAACTTTGCGCGCCGGTGCCACTCAATCAATGTCGGGGAGGCGTCACGAGGAATGTGCGTAAAGGCTTTCGAGACTTTGCCTTCGCCCCGCGCTTCTCTCTCCAAGATTCGATTGCGGATCGAGTCGGGAAACAACAAACGATCCGGGTGAAAATTTGTAAAGTAATAGGGTTGCTGTAAGACGTTGTGACTCATGTGCGAGGTGTAGCCATAATAAGGATCAATCGCCCTGATCTCCTCCTCCCCGACGAGGTCCGGGCGACCTAACATATCTTTGGCGAGTCGATCATCGCCCGATCCCGATGCCACACGCAAAAACATTTTATTGTTTGTGTTTTTGCGAATCTCCATGATCACCTCGTCCGGCAGTTGATCGAGTGATTGCGCCAACAAGACCACCGCCGCGCCGTATTTGCGATCTTGCGCCAGCATAGTTCGGATGATCGCGCCGACTTCACTCCCCGCAAGGTCGGGAAACTCATCAATGATCACCACTGTTGTTCGGCGATCTTCCGATTCCTGATCGGCGCGATCTTTAAAGGCTTTGGCGATCTGTTGCATCAACAACGTGCCAAAGACCCGCTTTGCCGGCGCGCCCAGCTTTCCAGTGAGCGGTATCAGGATCATGGAGGCTTCGGGCGAGTCCATCAATCGAGCGATGCTCAATTCGCTTTGAGGTGATAGTGGAGGCAACGCTAATGAGCGGCGAAAACGACTTTCCTCTAAAAACTTACGCACACGCCTCGTCGCCGGGTCTAAATCGTCAACACTGGTGTCCTTGCGGCTGCTTGCCCACTTGGTGATCAAGTTTTGCCAATAGGATCGGGCGACATCTACGTCGTATGCCGATTGCGAAACAATCTTGTCTCGAAATGCCGCGTCATTGAGAAAGCGATCCCAATGCACCATGCTCGTTTTGCGCCCATAGACCGAGAGCAGCAAACGAAGCGACGACTCTAGAATCGTCCGCATTTTGACCGCTTGATCAAACCCGATGCTCTCTACCACCATCAGGCAATTCATCGCCATCGCCGCCGCGACCTCATACGCCTCCTCGCCGCCCTTGCCGAATCCCGCCGCCGCCAAATTGATTTGTGGCACCCACTCCGCCGAGAGATCGATCAATGCCACGCGATCCAGATCGCGCTCTCGAATGCCCGAAAGGATTCCGTCCTTCTTGTTGAACACCAGATCGCCGTGCGGCTCAATGACGATCACCGTCGCGCCCATATAAAAACATTGCAGGGCAAGATTACGCGCCGTGACGCTTTTGCCCGATCCGGTTGTGCCTTCAATAAATTGGTGGAGGCGCATATCGAACAGAGGGAGTCCCACTTCGATAGCTTTGCCGCGCTGATCGATATGCTCGCCCAGCACGACGAAAGATTTTTTATCTTGATCGGCTATTGACATAACATCAGTCCAAATAAATCACTTCAACCTGTGACGCATCGCCTTTCGCAGGTTTCTTCTTGCCTCGAAAGAATCCTGTAAAGGCATCCCATAGTGACATTTTTTGACTCACGGTAGGAGTCACGGTGATCACCTCTACCTCCAGCACTTCTAATTCAGGAAGTTCAAGCGGCAGCCCGACTGTCCTCTGCGGTTTAACCGCAGAGGAGGATGAGGCGACCAACTTGTTCGCATTTTGCGCGGGAGGGAGCGCGGCAGGGTGTTCTTTTTCTGCTTCGGCGATTAAATAAAAGATAGTCCGCGCGCCCTTCGGGATTCGGGCGGCAAGGGTTGGCGGGAGATTACGCGCCCGCGCCATTTTGAGGTGAGGCGCAACGTCGAGCGCACTCTTGCCGCCGACTAAATGCGCCAACATTCCCAATTCACGATCAGCCCATGCCTCACCGCGAAATACAGGAAATTCACGATGGAAGGGCGCACCTTTCCACCCGCCATTGAGCGGGCGCAACGGATTCGATTGCCCGAAGCTGGAGGAGAGATTACGCGCCAGCGACGTGGTGACAGTGCGTGCCATCACCTCATCGGAAGCGATAGCCCACACGATGATCCGCGCTTCTAAATAAGGACGCTGAGCGCGTTCATCTAAAGTTTTCTCCATCCGCTTCTGCTCGCTGCTCTTTAGCACGCGGGGCGCACCGGCTTGGGACATGGGCGCACCTTGCGAGGTGAGTTGTGCCGCTTTCGCGGCGAGTGTGGCTTGGGTGTAGAGATCATGTCTCACTAACACCTGCATCCCGGCGCGCACCTCTTGCGGCATCCGCCCCAGCTCTGAAAGAAATGTCAACATCGGATCGAGATCAGGCGAGGACAACGAGATCGGAGATTCTCCACTGGCAAGCGACATTTCGATCTGCCACGCGCCCTGCCCGTCCTTCATTGTGATGGGATCGGGACTCTCGCCTTGCAATTCGCTCGGAGGACGCGCTTGTGAGTTCGTCCACTCTGCGAAAATTTGCGTCAAGGTCGCTTGGCTGGTTTCAGGTGTCGCCTTCATCGAGAAAAGGATTCCCGTGTCGTTGCCGGATACCTCAAAGGCGATATGCTCCCCCATCGGGATCACATGCGCCATGCGAGTCCATAACGACACGGCTTCAGGATCAATCAGATCGGCATCCACACGCGGCAATAACAACAGCACTTGACCCCCGTTCACCATCTGATCAATCTGCTTTTGTTGCGCGATCATCGCCTGCCGCCGCCGCCAATAAAGCAACGGCAAGACCAATGCGCCAAACAAGAACACGCCGCCCGCGATGTAGGCGGCATCGGTGGGGATGGGTTCAACCAACCACGCTGACGGCACGCCGAAAGACGTGATCAGATCGGGGATGAAGACGATCACGATCCACGTCACAAGGCTGATCGCGGCGAGTCCTAACCAGACGATCAGCAAAGGGCGAATAAAACGCTTGAGGGTTTCGCGTGCCGACATACGTTTTATCTACGTCCAATCATCAGTCTTTTTTTGATCGTCTGTTTCATCTACATCATCGGCATCCTCATTGACTATCAGAGAAGTAGTGAATGCCGGTAACGCCGCTACAGGAGTTTCTTCAATGGGTTCATCGGAGGTGTCCTCACCAATAGAGAGTGCGGCGGCAGCACTACTTGCCGGGGCGAGGCGCGCGATCTCCGCCTCCGCTTCTTTGAGCCTGTTGCGAATGAAGGGCAGCCACAGCGACAGACTGCGTAGCGCACTGCCGTAAGCATTGTTTACAGAGTTCGGTGTCATGGAATAATCTCCTTAATTCTTAACGCCATACGAGTTGATCTCATCTATAAACTTTTTCATAATTTCCTTTGCCATGCGTCGCTCGTCTAAACGCGATGACAAAACCACGCGCTCTAATAACGAGGGGAGATAGCTCATGGTGATCAAGTCATTCGGCAAGACGGCGATACAACTCCCCTGCCCGATTGCCGGGAGCATATCCACCAGTTCATTCGGCAAGGCGGGGAAACTTTCACGAATACGCGCCAGCTCCGAGTCCTTTTGCAAGAAAATAAAGTTAAAGGCGCTATTGGCAAGCATCGGCTCGCCATGATGTAGACCGCTTTCATCTTGGAGACCCAGTAGCGAGGGTAAATCTTGATCGATCACTATCATTCCCACGCCACGAGATCGGGAGGTCTTAAACTCCTCCGACACATAATTCGCTATCACGGCATCGCGCATCAATACGCCCATCTCATCTATGAAAAACAAAATGGGATCGGTGTCGCCCGTTTTGCGTAAGTTGCGTATACCGGCGTTGATATTCGCTACGGTAATTGCCAGCATCGCCGATCTCAAACCGCCTTCTTTGCCTTGCGCTTTTGGTAGATTGGATACATCGTAGATCGTCACCGCATGAGAGAGAGAAAAATCAACAGTGGTCGGCTTGCCAAAAAGTGCGGCGCGGCTTCCAGTAACGTAGGGGATCATCTTGTAGGAAAGGAGGGAAGCGGTATGTGCCACGTCCCCGATCTGATTCGGAGTCGCGGCGATCTCGTCAAGCGCACTTTTGAGATCACTTAAGAGCGGCATCGCGCCATCTTCCATCGCCCCCGCTTTTTTATAGACGATCATCATCGCTTGATCCAATACAGCGCGTGCCAATGTATCGCTGTGGTGAAATATCCCTAACATCGCCAACATCGAAGCCGACAGTTCTACTTGCGTGCCGATCTCGTCATGTGTGCGATCCAAGACGTTGACCGATGCCCCGCTTGTGCCGATGATGCTTCGGTGACACAGCGCGTCACCCAAAAACGACAGATCGATATTGCCCTGCGGATCGATGATGATCAAACGCACGCCTAACAGCAAGTGACGCAACATCGCGCCTAGCACAAAGAAAGTTTTGCCCGCGCCCGTTTGACCCAAGACGATAGAGTTATACGAAGAATTATTCCTATTGAAAAAATTGATCATGATCGGCGCGTTGTTGCCATCCACGCCCACGACCACGCCTTCGGTCACGGTGCGTCGCTTGAAAGATCGCGCCGATCCATCGAGCAAGGCGACGCCCGGAGTGGACAACAGCGCGCCATCCCCGACGATCATCGGTTCGGCTGAAAAGATTTGCGGGGCAACGTCGCCCGGCGATTCGACAACGCGCAAGGCGCACGGACTCGCGCTTTCGATCATCGCTTGTCGCGCCTCCAATTCATCGAGCGTGCGACCTCCAAATAACACATGCAACTGAACAACGTGCAACGACGCGCCCACTCGATTCATTTCATAGCGCAAACGACTCACCTCATCTTGCACTTCATCGGCTTCCTGAGCGGCTTCGGTATTTGAAGTATTACGAGGCGCATAGCGGGCGATAACGTCCTTTAAGTTCAAGACTTTCATCGCTTCCGCTTGGGGCATCGTCTGAACAGAGAGAGCCGCCCATACTGGAAAATCTGTGGAGAGTAGACGGTGCATACTCCGCGCATAGAATGAGCCGCTTTGTTTTCGTTTGGCGCACATCAAACGCCACATCATGCCATCGGGAGTCGTAATGTGATCCCATCCGTTCTCACCGGTGATGAAGGGACGCGGCACAGGATCGGTGAGAGATCGCGCTTCCACACCATAGCTCCCCAACAAACGGATCAAGGAAGGTTCATCGCCTCGCGTCTCCACCACCATATACAAACTCGTGTAGCGAATGTCCTGCACCAATGAACGAACAAACGCCTCATACTGCATCCGGTAGGCAAGCACTGGAAGAGGCAAGCGAGATTCGGGAACAGCCACGCGCTCGAAGCCACGCGCCACGTCCTTATGCTCAATCTTGTCACCCACCATCAGCAGACGCGCCGACGGCGTGCCTACGGTCGTGCGCGGCAAACTGCTCCAAAATCCTGCCGAGGTGAGCAAACGTATCGGGCTGGAGGTTGCTATATCGAATGACTCAATCTGAACAACTGTCATGGGTTAGGTGCGATCTCGCTTTTTTGTAAATCCGACTCGTCACCGCCTAAGCGCATCGTTTCCTCTCCTCCCCAAGTCAGCATCGTCACACTCTCGCTCCCGGCAGGCATGATGAGAGGCATCGTCACGATCTGCTTGCCGCGCATCGAAAAACGAATACGCGCCAAGAGATACAGCGCAAAAGCGCGATCTCCAAAAGCCTCAAACTTTCGCACCATAAAAAACATCACGACAATAAGAATCGCGCCGATCACGATATTGACAAGAAACATTACGAGTAAACTAGGGACAACCGCAATGACGAGCTCATTAAGAGTCATGCCGAATAAAATGGGGGTGTCGTAATTAAGTAGATCGGGCAGCCAATCGTGCGCTAGTTGATCCGCCGTTGTTATTTGTTGCTGTGGATTATTCGCCATTGCCGAATCTCCAATCCGATAGTTCGCCTCAGAGAAACGAGAAGGTGTCTCGTTTCTCTGAGGCGAGCTGGTCTAACTCCCGGACAACATAAATGTTGCCATGGCTGTGCCTAATGCCGAGACTACCGACATGAGAATCGCGCCCATCAGTACTTGCCCCAACGCCTGCTTATTTTTATTCGCCCAATCGGGCCAGACGGGTGTTCCTATCTGAATGAAGGCAATGATGCCAAGACTCAGAAGGAGAAGCGTAGCGCCCATGTTTCGTATGGGTGTCATATTGATAGTGCCTTGTTGCAGACCCTCGGCGGCAAAGGTCGGCGCAACTGTGAGCATTAACATCACGACGAGCGCGGGAAGAATCACCCATGCCCGCTTGCCTGAGGCAATAGTCCATTTCTTAAGTGTTGCTGTATTCATATTCATAGATTTTTTCTCCTTCAAACATAAAATAGAATTTGTGCTTTTCATGACCGCGCATCCGTTTTCGCGCGCCATGTTTTTCACCAAGAGAGAGATTAGGGGATTTTCAATGTGAGCAAATACTTCGCGCCTCCATATATCCATGCCAACACCGGCGATGAGTTCGAGGAAGTCGCAGAGATGATCCCTGCCACTTGCCCGGTCACACTCTCACCCGCTTTGTTTAGCACGCCATCTCCCAACATTCCCGCGACTGGAATGGAGGTGGGAAACTGACTGACTCGCGCCTGTTCACCTATCGCCATCGCCGACCCGTTGTAGGACACGCCGCCCTGCTCTGCTTGCGCGGTCACGACACAAATTACATATTGATCACCGGCGGGCGGCGGTTGTTGTCCTTCAATCGAGGCGACACGGCGACAGCCGCTGATCGTGATCTTCAAACCTGAGATCGTCGTCGTCATGCTGTTGATCAACTTGGCATCGGCGGGAATGGCTGGCACATCCGATGAGGAGGAGGCTCCACTTGGCACATACGTCCCGAAGGGCGCGGCAGTGCCGCTTGTGGTGATGCCCTCTTGCACACTGTTTACCGCAGTGGCTAACCACCGATCCGTAGATTTTTCGTTGGAGAGAAACACCACGAGAGACGGATCGCGTCCGCTCAATGTTTCGATCTGATACTGCTTGACGCGACTTACCGCGATCACCCGATAGTCCACGATCTCGCCACTCCGCAAACGCAAACGAAGCACGTCGCCGCTTTTCATGCTCACCATCAGCGCCGTGGATTCATTCGTCGCGGGTAAGGCGATGACGCGACGCAATAAAGTTTGATTCAACCATTCAGGAGTCTTCGGCTGCCACACCCCATCTTTGACGGCGCCTTGTGAGAGCGTGAAGGATTTCTTGCTAATCTCAATGCTCGCCGGATCATTCGCGCCACTGGGTGCGCTGGCAGGCGCAAGCGAGATCACTTGCGGAGTCGGCGTAGGCGGGAACGGCGTGGGCGGCGGCGGTTGTGTGGGTAAAGGCGGTTGTGTCGGCGCGGGCGGCACAGTTGGCACAACCGTTACAACAGCTACCCTTGTAGGCACGGCTGTTGGTTTTGCATCGGCTGTATCGCCGCCAAAGACCCAAACCATCAAAATAAGACCCAATGTCAAAGCCGCCATACCGCCTAATAGCGCGAACTTCTGACCCGGACTCATATTCGCCAGCGAGAAGCCCGCAGGCTTAATCGTTTGTCCGCCTGTGGAAACCGCCTCGCCTTTGATCACCGCTTGCACGGCAGGATCGGCGACATTCAATCGCATGACTGAATTGGGTCCGGCGGGAACAACGCCTTGAGTCTCCGATTCGCTTAAGAGTTGCATCAAAAGATCACGACGTTGACGGGGCGTAATTGCCCCCGCCCTGTCGGTGCGGTATCGGACATATTGCTCAAAAATTTCTGAAAGTTGTGTATCGCTCGGCGCGGATGATGGATTCATTTTGAATAAACCTCACGGAATAAAAACTGGTAAGACGGGCGCTGGAAGCGCAACATCTGAAACTACGTCGCCACTGATCGGCAGTTTGAATTTTGCGGTGCGATGAAGATAAGGCGCGGCGACAATCACCTCTGTTCCTTCTTTGATCGTCGAGGGAATCACAAACGACGCGATGCCGTTAAGCGTGTTCGCTTGTTCACTCCATAGCGTGCCGGCACTCACGACTACTAGCACTTGATTGACTCCCTCATCGGCGCCCATCGTGCCATCGCCATTTCGATCTATAAAGATTCTGACGGTGACTTTCACCGAGGGGCGCGCCGTAGGAGGTCGCGCGGTGGGGACGACATTCGCTGGCTTGATCTCAACCTTCTCTACGACCAATGAGTAGAATTGATTCGGCGCATCTACGCCAAGATTTTCTACCTTCAATTCGTAGCGTCCTTGCGAGGTGGCTTGCACTAACACCACCGCATTTTTACCGTCCTCATCATCGCCTTTGGCGATCTCTTTCCCTTGCCAGATCACAGTGAGCTTGGGATCGAGTTGCCCGGCATCCGTCCTGGCACTAATGCGCCAGAGTCCAGGCTTGAGATTGACCCAGGCCCAATCAATATCCTTCGCGCCTAATTTATAAAACGTGCGTTGCTGAGATTCGCCGATCACAATCTGCTTGGCGGCGTCAGGCGTATCGTCATTCTCAAAAACGTCACCCCCTAAAGCGACAGGGGTCAGCGTTCCCGAAACAGGGGTGTTGATCGCGGCGGCTTGAGTCGTTTGCGCGTTGCTGGTCGCTTGCGCGTTGACGGTGGGCGTGAGTGACGGTGTTTGAGTCGGGGTCAGCGTGATCGTCGGTGAAGGCGTATACGTCGCGGTCAGCGCGGCGACGGTTGCCGTGCCTTGCCATGCGGCAGTTGCCGTTTCATTGGCTGTGATGGTCAGTGATCGCGGTGCGCTGTAAATGATCGTGTTGCCATCCCACGATCCGGCGCGCCAGTAATACAAACCAATCGGTAAGGGTGAGGGAGAGTTATAGGTTGTGGTTGGCGAGGACACCCAGGCATTGATCGAATACGAGGTGAAACTTACATCGGAGGCAACTTCAATCTTATACCAAGACGATCCCGCGACCGATCCCCACACAAAAGAGATCGCCGCTCCGGGCAGAGAGGCACTCTCACTTGGTGAAACTAAGACTGGCGCGGGGAAAGGAGTCACGGTGTAGGCGAGCGCGGTCAGCGTTGCGGCGATGGAAGTTTGAGTCAGATTCGGCGTGCCAGTGATCGTGGGCGAAGGCGTGTTGCTCGGCGTGGGAGTCACCAAGATCATGACTCGCGGTGCGCTATAGACCATTTGCACCCCACTCCACGATCCGACGCGCCAGTAATAGACTCCTGCCGCAAGGGGTGCGCTCACGATGTATTGCGTGTTCGTCGTTGTGCCATTGTTGATCACCGTTGCGAAGGTGTTTGTTTGAGACACTTGCACGCTGTAAAAAACCGAACCGTTCACCAAAGACCATTGAAGGGTCGGCTGTGTCTCAAAGATCGTTGCCCCATCATTCGGAGAGACAAGAGTCGGCGGCGGGAAAGGAGTTGGTGTCAGCGTGATCGTCGGTGTATTCGTGATCGTCGCTGTGGAGGCGGCTGTCGCCGTGATTGTCGTTGTCGGAGTCGGCGTGCTACTCGGCGGCAAGGTCGGTGTGTTCGTGGGTGTGGGCGTTGAGGACTGTGCCAAGACACGAGCAGGCATAGCGACTACTGCGCTTGACACGATCAGAACGATACACACACACACCCAAGAGCGTTGCCGACTCATCCCATGTCGCTCCCATCGTCTTCGATACTAAATTCTTCACGCACAACTCCCATTGCCTCAATGGGTGGATGCCCTTCGGCGATCAATTCGTTATAGCGATCTGCTTGATCCAGTGTTTTGAAAACATAGACTTCCGTCGCGGCGGGCGCTTTCGCGTTAGCAGTCTCACGTTCTTGCGCTTCTGCTTCAATCTTCGCTGCCTCATCTAACGCGGCGAGATCGGCATTGGTTTCGCGCGCATGTTTATTAGCGAGTGCATCCTCATCATTATTACTGCCCTGCATCAGACTGGCACTACTCGCAACAACGGCAACGCTTGGCTTACCTCGTCGCCTCTTCTTCGACTGCGTTGCTTCATTTTCTTGTTGAGCTATTGCTGTGGGTGAAGAGGACACATTCGATACATTCACCTTTGGAGTCGCGCCCGAAGCGGCGATCAGGCTTGCCGCGCTAGAAGGTTGCGCCGGTGATGAGGGTGTTGCATGAGCAGTGGAAGGCGAAGAAGCAGGACTACTATCATTGCTTGCCGCCGATGCTAACGGCACATTGGAATCAGATGCCGAAGCGACGTTGACCGTTTTACCCGAAGCAGCTCCAGACGCGGCAAGCGCGTCACTCGCCGCGCTCGATGAGGAAACGGGAAGCGATCTGGCGAGATTGGAAGATGACGAGGGTGATCGACTCGGTGCGGCTTTCGGATCATTAGGAGATTCATCACGGGATACGACATCGCTTGCGACAGAACGGCGCGTCCTTTGCGGCATGTCGCTTGTAAAGATAGCGCGTTGACCATTCGGTGATGTTGTGTCACTCGCAGAAGAGGATGTGCCACGCGATCCGTCCCCGCCGCCGCCAAAAACAAATTGACCTTGACCTTGACTCGGCGTTCCGTTATCGGGAGGAAGCTCCAACTCCGTATCAGCAGATGCCACGTTAGGTTGTGTTGAAACAGGAAGTGAAGAGTCTTGAGATCGCGCCCGCCTCGAAGCAAGACTATTCCCTGCCATATTTCCTGCCGCGAGTGCGAGTTGAGGCGGGAGTCCTAGTGCGACTCCCCCTGCGGCTACTGCGGCTGTGGTCAGTGTTCTGAATCCTTCGCCCACCACATCACGCCCACGATGCGCCCCATAGCCGCCTCCGACTCCTCCAGTGATGGAAGTCCTAATGTTGCGTTCCATCATGTCGAACGTGCCGGTCATTGCCGACCACGCCATTTTGACAATAGTGCTTAAAGCAATTCCGGTGATCAACAATAAGGCGAGGTAAGCAACAAAATCCGTATCGGTAAATGTCGTTTTAGCGGCACAGCCACTCACCTGTTGGAGCGTTCCACAATCCAGCAAAGCGTTGATCAGCAACGACATAATGCGCGCTAATACACCTGCCAGAAGCGTGAGGGCGAGAATGGAAAAATACTGACGCACAATGCGGCTCAAGATCGTTGCGCCAAATTCAAAAAATCCTAACGGAAGCGCGGCGACAAAAAAGACAATGATGATCAATGCCGCGATGGAGAGCATGGCATAGACCAAAGCGTATTGCAGCGCGACATACGCGGCGGGTAAGACGATGAGCGCGCGAATGAATCCACTCCACGCCCTGGCGGATCGCCTCTCCATGCTCTCAATCGTTTCAAACTTCACGCCCGTAAATTTAAAGGGACCGAAAACAACAACGGTATAAGAGACTGTTTCGGGGACAGGTTTGCCGTCAACGTCCACCGTTCCCTTTGCGGGAAAAAATTGCTTGGCGAAATTACTAGGGAGCCGTTGAGAGATCACGGAAGTCGTGAAGGTTAAATCACCTTGCTTCACGAAATTAATTTCATCGTCACTGGCTAACATCGGCACACTCACCAAGCGCGCGACCTGATACGAAGCAGACGGTGAACCGCCTCCCGACCCCAACGCCGCCGATCCCAACCAGAGTCGCATTTGCTCGGCAAACGAGATCAGATCAAAGCCTATCGTCGAAGATACAAAAAGCGCACCGACAATCGCACCCCACACAACGACTCGCCCCGGATTCACAAATCGAGTCGCGCCTAACATCGGCAGCATCATCACGAGTCCGCTCAACATGAGGGCAACATAAATCAACCCGCCGGGCAACGTGCTGTCGCCCGTGAGGAGAGATCGAAACATCGGTGCAGCCACACTCTGTAACGAGTTGTTTACGAGATCGCGCGCGCCATCCCAAAAACTACGCTCGCCCAGAAGATTCGCCAAGATCGCCGTTAGTTTTTCCACCGTCCACACCGCTTCTGCCATGCCGCGAAAACCGCCGACACTAAAATCTGTGGCGATGCCTTGCAAGATGAACACGGCGGCATCCAAAATAGGAATTTCGTTGTCCTGCATCGGCGAGGCAAAAACCGTAAGGGGTGTTGCCGCGCTCATCAGAAGCATGAGCGCGGCGATCAGTGTCCAGCGTGCCAAACGGCGGAAAACTTTTTTCATCAGGGAATGTAAAGCGGATATTCGGCGGGCTCAATACCAAGCCCAATTTCAATATCACTCTTACCTGCATCCAGTTTGATCTGCGCCACTTGGTGAATGTAGGGGATGCGAATCCAGATCACTGTTCCCGCTTTGAATTTGGGCAACACGATCTTGCCAAACCCATCTTGAGTCACCGTGCGAGCCGTCCACGAGTCATCTGCCGTCCTAAACGTAATCAATAAACCGTTCACACCTTCATCGGGATCGCGCACACCGTTCCTATTGCGATCAATGAAAATCTGCATGGAGAAATTACGTCCCTCTTGACTCACATTCGCCGTAGCCGTTGCCGTGAGTGAAGCTGCGCTCGGTGTTTCGGTGATAGTGGTTGTGCTTCCCCCTGCTCCACTCGTGGCGCTCGCGCCCGATCCACTCGTGCCACTTGATCCGCTTCCTTGCAACGTCACAACTCCGCTTGTTTGCGTGGATCCGCCAATGACCGCAGAGGACGTGCCGCTTGTGGTCGAGCTGGTGCTTCCACTTGTAGAGGATGACGAGGAGGAGGATGTTGCTGTTGCCGCCGCTTGCGCGGTAGCCGTTCTCACGCTCGCCGTTGCTGTTTGCGCGACAGATTGAGTCGCCGTGCTATTGAACGCTTGTGTTTGCGTAAGTGGCGGCGCGGCGGTGATCGTCAACTGTGCGCTCGTCGCGGTGAGCTGCGCCGATTGTGTTTGAGTCGCGCTTGAGCTTGTTGCAGTAAGTTGCGCGTTAGAAGTCGCCGTGAGATTCGGCGTGCCGGTGGAGGTCGGCGTGAGCGTGGGAGTCAATGTCCCTGTGGGCGTGCGCGTCGGCGTGGGTGTCGCCGAAGGACTCGCCACAACCAGATTGACCGCATTGGATGTGCCGCCTCCGGGTGTGGAATTTGAAACCGTCACTGCAAATGATCCCGCCGAGGCAAGATCGGTAGAGGTCACATATATGTCAAGCGTGCTTGAGTCTATGTAGAGCGTGCTACGGTTGCCTCCATTCCATCGCGCTTGTGACGAGGAGATAAAACCTGTGCCGCTTATTCTCACCCACTGACCCGTATCGCCGGGTAACGCGGTACCGGGGTTGAGTGTATAGATGAAGGGTGCCGGATTCGCAGAGAGAGTTCCTGTAGGTGTGCCAGTCGGAGTCGCCGTATTCCCTGTAATAGAGAAGTTGAGCGTGTTGCTTGTGCCGCCTCCAGGACTCGGATTAAAAACCGTGATCGCGGATATGCCTGATGTTTGCAAATCCGTTGCGGTGATCGTCATGGTGATCGTCGTGCTGCTGCCGATCACCGTCACGCGATTCGATCCGTTCCATCGCGCTATCGAACCCGCATTAAAATTCGTGCCAGTCAAAACAATATCGAGCGCGGCACTTCCCGCCGATGCTGTTGTGGGAAGCATCGAGATCAAATTCGGCGCGGGCGCGTTGGTCGCTGTGGTCGTCGGTGTCGGTGTGTTCGTGCCTGAAATAGTGATGCTGAAATTCAAGGCGTTGCTTGTGCCGCCTCCGGGTGTCGGATTGATCACTGTGATCGGATAAGTACCTGCCGTTTGCAGATCAGTTGCGGTAACAAACATCTGCACTGTAGACGCATCTACATACGTTGTAGATCGCGCTGCACCATTCCACCGCGCTTGCGATGAAGGCACGAAGCCCGATCCTGAAAGTGTGATCGTTGTGCCAGCACTACCCGCTACTGCACTCGCGGGAGTCATGTTGAAAAGAAACGGCGCGGGATTCGACGTTGTTGCTGTGGGCGTGGGAGTCGGCGTAGAAGTTGTTGTCGGCATATTCGTCGCTGTCGAGGTTGGCGTGAATGTGGGTTGCGTGGTCGAGGTCGGCGGTGTAGTCGCCGTTGGCACGTTGGTCGCCGTTGACCCGCCGCCTCCACCGCCGCTCGATGTCGCCGTCGCTTGGAGCGTGAAGGTCGGTTGCGGCGTGTTCGTCACTGTAGAAGTTGGCGTGACCGTGCAACCTGCATTGGGTGTTCCCGTTGGGGTCGCCGTGCCGAAGGGGACGCATGTGGGTTGCACGGTTTGAGTGGGGGTCCATGACGGCGTAGGCGTGATCGTGACGCTTGGATCGATAATGGGATAGCCATTGATCCACAGTTCCGCTATATTCGATGTCCCCGCCGCGTCGTTAAAAATCTTGATATATCGCCACGTCTGCGGCGGATTAATTTGATAGGTTATCAACCGATTGCAATTAGTAATGGCATCGCCTTCGCTAAAGATTTGCGTGAACGTTGATCCGTCCAAACTTGCCTCCAACCTAAAGGGGCATGACCACCAACCGTTGACGTATGCCTCTGCTCTATAAGCATAATGGGAGGAAAGGTAATAGGAAACTGATTCGACAACTCGGTTGGCGATGAACTTGTAAGTAAATGAGCCCGGGTGATACCAACCTACCCAACTGCACAAACTCCCCGTCATGTAATTTCCGTCACTCCACAACAGGTTATTACCCACCAGTCCATTTCCACAATCGTCGGTTACGACACTTCCCACAACTTGTCGCGTCACCTCCACAGCAGGCACATCCACCATTCGCGGTGTAGGGGAGGCTATTGCCGTTGGGATCGTCCCTTGAACGGGCTGACCGTTGATGTAAACCTCTTTGACTGTTGTAGACGAATTCCACCCAAGAACGGCGAGGAAGAGGTAACGCGGCTGGTGAAAAAACAGGGACGGCAAATCGTCAACGACTTGGTTGATGTTGAGATGGGTGAAATCGTTTGGTTTAAATCCCATTCCTCCGAGAAACTTGGCTGTGCTGTAATCTCCCCCCATGTAGATGAGTAGTCCATTGCCGTCTTGCCCGAACCATATATCGAGGCTGGTGATTTTTGCATAGCGATTGAGGTCAACAACCCAACCCTGAAACCCCGACTGTCCCCCATTGCAATACACCCCAGTTGAAAGGTCGTCGTCAAATAAGTAGGCAACGGGTTCAGCACCCACATTGAAACAACCTGACATCCACGCGCTCACACTGCCGATGGATGCTGTGCCAGTGGGAAACGGTGTTCGGGTGATCGTCGGCGTGAAGGTGCTGGTGGGAATGAGCGTGCCGGTGGGCGTTTTACTCGGCGTGTTACTCGGCGTGGCTGTAGACGTGGCGGTGAGCGGAGCGATGATTCCCGCGCTTCCTGCCCAGCCGCTTTTAACTACCAAAACGAACACACTGTAGAGGAGTAGGAACGCGGCAATGATCGTCATCGCCGTTGGGCGAAGCAATGAGTTGCGTCGTTTGGGTTGGGGAGATTGGGTCATAGTGTTTGTCCTTTATTTTTGCGCGACATTTTGCCTAAGGCACATAGAATGATCGGCTGTCTCATCTCTTAAGGCGCACCTGCGATGATCGTCACTGTCACCGTTGAGGTGTAAGACCCCGCATACGCCGAAGCGGGAATGATCACGCGAAACGAGGGCAGGGCGGTATATGTCCCCATGCCTGTGTTGATGTTTGCCGTGAGTAAGTTTTGTGCGATTGTAGAGAGTGGCGTGTAAGCGGCGAGTGCCGAGACAGGTTTCGTGTTGCCTGCTTGCAACGCAATGTCCGTGTCCAATACCTGCACCGATACATTTGAAACAGAGATCGTGTGACCCGCGCCATCGCTAAAGTCTGTCGCGGCAATCGTGAGGCGATACCCCGCGCCGATTCCCGTGTTGTCTCCCACATCCCACGCGGTGGTCGATCCGTTCACGGTCTGCGCCGCGCCACTCAACACCGTATTGGGAAACGTGATCGGATTCGCGTTGACGTAAAGCGATCCACTGTTGATCGTGATCGTCACGGCGCTTTGCGTCGCCGTCATCGCCGCTTGTGCGGTTTGGGTCGGCGCGAGCGGCGTGTTCGTCGCCGTCGCCGTGAAAGTAGGTTGCGAAGTTGGAGTCGGCGTTGCGGTTGCGGGTTGCGGAGTCGCAGTCGCCGTGTTCGTCGCCGTTGGTGGAAGCGGAGTCGCGGTGAATGTGGGAGTTGAAGTTGCGGATAGCGGCGTTGCCGTCGGCGTGTTCGTCGCCGTTGGTGGAAGTGGAGTCGCTGTCGCCGTTGCGGGTAGCGGTGTCGCTGTCGCCGTTGCGGGTTGCGGCGTGGGCGGGATGCCACGCAAGATCGGACGCATGTAGGTGATGGTGAATCCCGCCCCATCGTGATTCCACGATCCCAACGTCAACCCACCGTAATCCCACACACCCGATCCCTGAGCGCGAGCGCGGGTATTGCCCGTGTTGTTGCTGGATGACAAACCACCACTTCCCACGCCCGCCATGTTGTAAGCAATGTCGCAGACTTGCGACCACGTTTCGGGTGGATACCCATTGCGGTAGAACGCATTGTCATTCACGGTGCAAACCGTGTTGTCTGTGACGTGATACCACGCGATAGGCGTGTTCCACACGGCGAATCCTCCGTCAGGATATAAGACATAACTATCCCCGCCAGAGGTGGAGAACTGTGTGATCCATCCCACGACTTGCGCCGTTGAAGGGATGGTATACGTCACGCCATTGTTCAGCAGTAGTGAAGATGAAGTCGTCCACGTCCCCGACAGCACGTTGTCCCCCAAGAACCATTTATTCTCAGTGGGCAGTGGCACGTCAGGCAATTTCACGCCGTTGACACCCAACTCGCTCACCCCCCACCATGCGTAGCCCTGCCGCCAACCATCTCTGGCGAATTGCACATAACGCGCATTGACGGGCGTTATCGAGACAGTGCTATTGGCATTGATTGTGACGGGGCTTGACCACGTTACGCCGTCCATTGAGGTTGAGAACGTCATGGAAACAGGCGCACCATCACCCGCATAGCCTGTCGTTACGCCAACGGAAGCAGAGGTGACGGTGACGGTGCTACTGTAAAAGCGGTAGATGATGGATGACCAGTTATCGTGCCGACTATAGCTTGCCACAATGCCATCACTCGCCTTCCGCAAAACATCCATACCATAACTGCTTTCGCCAGTGGCGAAACTTTCCCAAAATGCGCCATTCGGTTGCGGTGTGGCAGGTGTGGGGAAGGTTGGCACGTTTCGGAATATGTATCCATTAATTTTGCTGTCACCCAACCCCCACCAACCCCCAGGCGATCCATCGTATCCTCGTCCAATGCGGATCGCCCGCGCTGTGATCGGAGTCGAGAGCGTCAGGGGCGTTGTCATAGTGGCACTGCCGATGTAATCAAAGTCAACGCCATTAGGGGAGGCATAGACTCGGACGTAGGATGGCGCACCGTCGCCCGCAAAGCCGATGACGCTCTCAACAGACACCGACGAAATGTAGATGACTTTCCCGATGCCGTAATCAAATTGCACGCCGTCGTAGCCATAGCAGTAGTAGAGCGTTGACGCATTTCCATCACTGGCGTAATACGGCGGGTTGCTCCATCGCGCATCCAAGTTGTATACGCATGTCGGCGTGAACCCACCTTCAATGCCCGTTGGCGTTGGCGTTGGAGTCGGTGTGACAACCGAACTCATTAAAGTGTCGTTGACATACACCTCGCTTACGCCCCAACCGCCCGCGCCGACCTTCACCAAACGGATATATCGCGCCGTGACGGGCGACGAAAGTTGAAGCGGTGTGTGAGGCGAGACACCGCCCACAAGAGTCCACGAGAGTCCATCCAGCGAGAGTTCGACGCGCAAACTGCTCGGCTCAGTCCCGCCGTTGTATCCGTATAACTGGTAGACCTCAACGGATGACACATCCGTTGGTTGCGAAAAATCGAACCCCAAGTAACCTGCATCGGCGCAGTAATAGATCGATGCCACATTTCCGTCTCGCGCCGCCGAATTTAGATCGGGCGAGAGTGGGGTGGCGACGGCGGGATGACACGCGGGATCGGTCAAGCCCGATCCATTGGCGAGGACGGACAAGACGGAGACACTTGCAAGACCAAGAAAGATCGCCGCGATGACTGTCCATGTCCAACGGCGTGTATGCGATTTGCGATTCCGCATTTAGATTCTCCTTGCCTCTAGGGACAGATTGGATGTCCGAATCAGTCTCCATCCCGCGATGAGCCATGCAAGGAGTCCGATGGTTAACGTGCCAGTGAGAAACCGAAACCACTCCTGACGATGGATCGTGTCTGGAGAAAATCCCACTGTCGGCAGGATGATCAGAACCGCCCCAAACACTATCAGCATGAATATCACGAGGGTCGAGTCGCCTAACGCCCGCCACATACTGCGCCGACAAAGAGTCATCAGACCGATGACAGACCAAGTGACGTAGTGTTCCCATGTGAGCGGCGCGGTAAGCAATGCCGCTATGACCACCAGAGCGATCTCGGACGGCTCGACCTCTTTGCCACGCCGCACGATCCACAGGGCGAACAAGAGCATTGCCAATACCATCATTCCCGCCGCGCGAATCGACGGGTCTATCGTCGGTGGGGCAGAGATAAAATCAGTTTGTGAGGAGACGATCCGTCCGATCCATGCAACCCCCGATTGGTTTTGATTCCACAATGTTCCCTGTGAGACGGCAGGGAAAATAACGGTTGCAAAAGTGATGAGGTCGTTACCCCGTCCGATCATCAATAGCGCGGAGAAAACCACTGTGATGCTCAATGCAGTGGACAGGGCGGCTTGCCATTTGCCTCGCATCAACAGGTAGACGGCAATTACCAGAGGGCTGATTTTCAGCAGGGCGGCAACGGCGATCCCGATCCCCGCAATCGTCCATCGTCCTTTCGATGCTCCCCAGATTGCGATCCCGATGCCCACCATGATCCACCCATCCACCTGTCCCAATTGCAGTGATGAGTGCGTCGCGGTGCTGGACAACAAGATGATCGCCGCGAGGGAGATCGCGTCAAGGCGATCTTCTTGCGGCAATGCAAGCGAGGCGATCCAGACCGATCCCACCATTGCCAGTCCTATCGTCACTCGGTACACCCACAGACCAGAGTTAAAATCAAAGACAGTGAAAGGCAAATACAAGAGCGCGGTGGAGGGCAAGCCGATGAAACTTGAATAAGTGCTTGAAAATAACCCTCTCATTTTCTCGTTGCCAACTTGTTCAAGGGCGAGTCGGCGCATCGCCGCATTGTCATAAACGGACGCGCCGCGCGTCAACGCCTTTGCCGCCGTCCAATTAATCGCGTAATCGTCCGCGAACTCGCGTGCAGTGCGCGCCGAGAGGCTAAAAGCGAAGTAACTGGCGGCGAGGCTCAATAAAACTAAACGGGAGATCGTCGTCGTAACGAGGCGAATGTTTGAGGCGGTGTTCGGCATTTGAATCTTCTTCATCCTGCCCCTCCCCTCATTCGCAAAAAGTAAAATGCCGCACCACCCCCGGCAAGAATCACCGTGCCGCCAATCCCTAACCACACTAAATTAGCGTTGCCATTATTCTGTGTCGGAGCCGGTGTAGTCGTGATCACCACTGTCGGCGTAAGTGTGGCGGTGATCGATGTCGTGGCGGTGATGGTCTTTACTATTGTTGCGCTAGGCGTGAGTGATGTGAGCGTTGTCGTGATCGTCGGCGCCGCTATCGTATCTGTTGCGAGCGCAGAAGATGACGGTGACGATCCCGATGAAAATGATTCCGATGATCCTGCTTGCACTTGTAGTAGTGATGTAGATGTAGGTTGTGCCGTTTCCGTAGATAGAATCACTTCGGATGACGCGCCCCCCAATGACGATGATCCCGATTCTGCTTGTGCTTGTTGAGATGCCGATGGCGCTTTAGTGGTAGCGATGATAGGCACGCTCGTCGAGAAAACAACACCCACCGTTGTCACAAATGCAGGTGTATTCGTCGAGGTCGGCATCGGCGTTGAGGTCGGTATCGCAGTTGCCAAGATGATCGAGGCGGTTGCCGTTGCGTTGAGATCGGGTGTCGCTGTGGAGGCAGACGGATCGTAGATGGTGATCACCGCGCCTGATGCTGTGGCAGTCGTCATCACACTCGCCGTCACTTGTGGCACAAGAAACAGTGAGGCAAGGGTGATCACAATCAATGTCAATCCAAGTAAGCGTTTCATCGTAAGCGTTTCATCTATCTCTCGCGGTGTCTCAAAAAAAATGCGCGTCGGCAAAAAAAAGAAGTTCTGTGCATCGGCTTACACTTCTCAAAGCGCATCAAAGAAACTAAGGTCCCGAAACTACGGCTAGGGTTACAGTCGCGGTGTATGTCCCCGCGAAGGTTGCAGCTGGCACAATGAGCGTAAAGGTTGGAGTGAAGCTGTAACTCCCCATTCCCGTCGCGGCGGCAGCCGATAAGATCGTCTGTGCGCTCGTGGAAAGAGTCGTCGCAGTTGCCATGCCCGACGTGGGCTTCGTCGAGGTTGTGCCGCCTGAGGCGGCAACCGCAGAATCAAGAAGTGTTGCCTTGAAACCGCTCACCGGGATTGTTTTTGCTGTATCCACCGAATGAACAAGATTCGATGATGCAATCGTGACGTGATACCCCGTGCCCAATCCAGTTGGATCACTCACCGTCCATGCGCTCGTTGTGCCATTTGAAGTTTGATCGGTGCCGGTGAGCGTGACACCGCTAAAGTTGATCGTTTGAGGTGTGACCGAAAGGCTCCCACCTGAAACGGTGATGATCGCGTCGGCATAAGCGGGTGTCGTCGGCACGAATGCCGCTAATCCCAACACCAACGCACACGCGATCAGTCCATTAAGTAAAAATCTTTTTTTCATTTTTCTTTTGCGCCTCCTTCTAAAATTTAAGACACGCATTGATCATGCGAGTCGATGCACAGACCTTCATTGATTGCTTCGAGGGCGAAACATCAGAAAAACAACCACGCCGAACATCACGAGCGCAAACACCAAGACAAAGACGATGATCGTCGTGCGATTAAATAGATCGCCCTGCCCTGCCGCTTGCACGACACCCGATGTGTTTGTGTTTTGCTGTGGTTGTGGATTAGAGATCGCCGGAAGCGAAAGAGGTTTGCCCACCTTGATCGCGCTTGTGTTCGTGGTAATCGTCGCGCCCTTGTCATCAAACAACTTCACCTCTGCTTGATAGTTGCCATCGTTGATCGGCGCAGTGTAGAGAGGGTAGATGAGCGACGAGCCTCCAATCACATAGCCGATGTTGAATGTTTGGCGCGTCGCTTCATTTGCGCCACTCGCTCCGCTCGTGATCACCAATTCCCCTTTGCCCTTCCACCCGGCATTACCCGAATTGCGGAGCAAAATTTTTGTGAGGAGTTGACCGCTTGCGTCTTGCGCCGAGTCGATCTTCTCTATCGTCATGCGTGAGGCAATCGGCGTATTCCCCGTGACCGTGATCACCACTGTCACCGCCGCTTGAGGCACCACCTTGACGCTCATCCCGCCCCCGGCATTGATCGCCTCTACTTCGTCGGCGGGATACGCCATGATGCCCGCAATGTATTCCCCGGCAGGCGTGTTGGGCGGCACGTTCACCACGAAAGGGAAGCGTGCCGATTTTGAAGCAGGGATATTCACGCGCGCACCCCCATCAGGGATCGTGATCCATTTCCCTATCGTGGTCGCCGGTTTGTTATCAAACGAAATCCCACCGGTGAGTCCTGTGTAGCCATCTACATTCGTCACAATGAGCGACACCGCTTCATTCGTCGAATTGTTCACCGCCAAGATCGCGTCACTCACATTCGCGCCTTGTGCCAGTGTGTATTGAAAATATCCCTTCTTCGGATCATCGGGACGCAGCCCAAACTTAAGACCCTGCGCGCTTGCCGCCCCGATCTGCGCGAGCGCAAACGACATCCCACACAACACGATCAAAGAAAATCTACGCATAGGAGTCATCTCACTCACCTACTACTTGGCTAAAGTGTTTCTCAAAGAGTTTCTCTGTGTCCCTCTTGTTTTTTTCAAATCTCCGCCACGTTATGAAGTTATCCGCCGCTTGCACGATCATCACGATCCATCCCACAAGGGCAAAGACAAGCAAGGCGATCCATGCAATGAACGCCCCGGCGACACCGAGCGACACACCGATCATCACGACGATATTGATGAGGATCATCACAGGCGCAACCACTCTGTATTGAGTCGAGACGTTGTAATTCAAGTAATCTGAAATCAACCACGCACCTATTCCCTGCGCGATGGCTAATGCAACCAAAAAAACAGAAACGAAAATAAGATCGGGGGTGATACCTGTCATAACTTCTCCTCTCGATTTTTGAACAACATCAACGCCTGTGTCATCTTCGCGTCACAATGATTGACCATGCTCCCGCCGCTTGAACCGAGAGCGTATAAGTTCCCGCCGTGATACGTTGTCTGACTTCACTTGTCGCCATATCACGACCATTCGTCACATCGGTTTCACTTCCTCGTGCATCCCGCAATCTCACAACGTATGCGCCATTGATCGAAACAGGCTCAAAGCGAATCGCTACATCGCCGTCTTGCATGAGTGCGAAGGGAGGCGTGTTTGTTGTGCCTTGCCCTTTGTATATCGTGCCGATAGCGGGAATGGGCTGCACTGTTGGCGTGCCGCGCAATGATGAGATCGGGTTTTGCTGAACCGTTGCCGCGACTACCGCATGAGGAGAAGTGCCTTCACCAAACGCCAACCCGATCAACCCAACACCCAAAAGCACGACCACTACTAACAACACCCATGTCGCAACCTTTTTTCCTGCTCGCGCATTACCACTTACCACTGATGCACGCGGCGAAGTCCGAGTCATTTGCACGGCTGCGCGTTGCGGTTGTGATGAAGTAGGCTTTGGTTGTTGCGCCCACTTCGGAAGTTTCGGATCGTTGCTGCTTTGATTTGTTGTCATCACGTCATCTCAAAATGCGACCAAGTTGTTCGTGCTTCTCTTTTTGCCTTCAACTAGGGTCACTGTTGCCCCTACTCACTATGGTCACTATTGCCCCTAGTCCCACTCACCGCCCCAACGTCGGCGCGGGATCAATTGCGATGCCGCCCGGCGCTTCGAGCTGATAGTGAAGGTGAGGGTTTGTTGAGCTGCCTGTGTTCCCAACCTTCCCCACTTGCTGCCCTTTGCCCACCCCGTCATTCACACTCACCATGGGCTGCTCCATCAAATGCTGATACACAAAGCACCACCCCGCGTCATCGCACACTTTCAAATTCCACCCCATGCCAAATTGGTTATCAAATTCTGATCGAATGACTCGCCCCGCCATCGTCGTGATCACGGCCTTGCCTTCGTCGGCTGCGATGTCGAGTCCAAGATGCTGTTTGCCAAATGCCGACAGATAAATCGGATCACAAAAAGTTGCGCTGATGACTCCGCTTCCGTCCTCAATCGGAAAACCATACGACGGGACTCCCGCTACCGGCACACCGACAAATGGCTCGCACGGAATCTCAAGTGTGGCTCCCCCCTGCACCCCCGAAAATAAAAAGAGCATCGCGCTCGCCGTGTCCGCCGCCGCGCTCCCCCCGCCCCCCGCACCCCCCGATGAGAGCGAAGAAACCCCACCACCAAGCGTCGAGCGTTTCCCAACCTCTGCACATCCAGAGAAGAGTCCAACCAGAGCGAGTAGCCCGATTCCGATCAACAGTCCACCGAGCCGCGAGAGCATTGCGATCTACGATCCTCCACGTTCATCCTTGATTCAGTCCGCACACTGACCGCGACTTAAAACAAAAAAGCCGCGCGTTAGCGACTCGCAATACTCCTCACGAGTCAACCAACGCACGGCTTGTGTTGTGCCTCAGGTCTTACCGAGGTCCTTGCATTAAGGGTGGATGATTCTTATCTCAATGCGACGACAGGCTGTTCGTATCCATCACCGAGCGCGAAGCACTTATCTATGATCATCGAAGATCAAACCCAGACGAAGAATGTCCATCCAGTCAGAGATCATCAGCGATCATCCCAGACGGAGAATGTCCGTCCAGTCAGAAAGAGCGCAGGGATTGAATGACGTAAGTTTAGCAGGGAAACAAAGACAGGGCAAGGGAAAACCGCAAGGCGGAGAGAAAAGGATAGGAAGTGGGGAATTTTTCAAGGCTATATCGTGTATAGAGCGTCTAAAGAGTGGATATGAATTTTCAATCAGCGTGATATTTCCATCAATTGGATTGTGTATGAAGTGCTTATATCTGTTACAAGGATTAATGCTTGAAAAAGGCTGGTCAGAAGATAGATCGAAGTGGCAGATCGGGCAATCTTACGAAAAAAGTTATCTTGTATAGAGCGTTCACAAACTGGATATGTGAACCCTAAAGACTTTCCCATCAGGCATTAATTAGTTGACAGGTTTATAAATCTGAATACAATAGGTTTATAAACCTGAAAGGGAAACGTAGGGTAAGCCATGACTCAATCAACTTCTCAATCAACAACCAAAGAGTTAAAGAGGGCGTGCATCTATCTCGCTCAGCGAGATGATGGCGCAATCGAGAACGATGGTCGAGGCCTTTAATAAGCCTGACACAAACACGGGACAAGCTCTCGCTTGGATGCCCGAAAAATTATGGGGGGCAATTGAGTCCCGCATCGCGTGGCTGCTCCTTCACAAATATGAGAAGCAACTTTCACAAGGTGGAATTGTTTACGCGGAGATCGCGGAGCTGCCCACCGTAGAAGGCGAAGAAAATCTAGGCGGGCTTTTTTACCGCTACATCACATTCACCAATGGGGAGTTTCATCTTCACTTCCCCTACTCCACCGACATCATTGAAGAAATCAAGCAAGCAATCCCCGCAACCTATCGCCGCTTCAGTTGGAGAGATGCCAAAAACAATGTTAGTGAAGTTGCTTTGCTATCGCACCGGGCTAAAACCACGCGAAGTCAAGGCGCAGCTTTTTGGCAAGACGATCTCCGATTAGAGACTATCATTCCTGCTTGCGTATAAGAAATAAACGCTATGACAACCAACGACACAACCGAATTAATCACGGCTTACCTCATGACACGATGGGAGGCGCACCTGCGGCAGGCGCAACACTTCAACATTGACCGACCTGATGATCGAAGCGTAGATGATCTTATGCAAACCTCTATCGCGGGCGTCATGCTTCAGTTATCTGCCGCCGCTAAGGGCGAGATGAAAGTCACCCATTCCAACACGAAAGAGATCGAGGAGTGTCTTAAGATGTTTTGTGCGTTCAATGGATGGGAAAGTATTAAAAATGCGCCCCCTGCTTTTTGGTCTATACCGGTGAGTAGGATTGTGATCGGCGCATGGGTATGGATGACACGCGATCAAATGATCACCCTCAGCGAAGCCAGCGAGATCAGTCATCGCCCACTTTCAGAGCTGACACAGTTGATCTATCGCGGGAAGATCGCTGTATTTCCTGATCATAGCGAACCGAATCCGACCAAACGGAATCGCGTGCTACTATCGGAGATCAAAGCACTCCCCACTAAAGGAAAACGCGCGCGGCGACGTGGGCGGTAAGTAAGGAGGACACACAATGAGTATTAATAAACTACAAGCCCTTCAAGCGGAGATCACAAATAGCGTCAATACGACTGGCGATCAGTTGGAGCGTATGCGCCAAATGTTTGAAGCGATGCAAGCGGAGGCGCGACGCGCCATCGCCAAGATGACACCGCAAGGGTGGGACAGGGAGTCCTTCAAAACATTAGTTGAGAAACCGTATGCCGTCCGCCCTCTCGGAGGCGGTGAATTTGAGATCATCATCCCCAAATGCACCGGCTTTAGGGCGGGTTGGGTAGTGTCCTCTGATGATCGATGGTTGTATTGTCGGGTCAATCGCCTCACGTCGCTGATCAATCCACTGCCAGCAGAATTAGCGCAAGAGGTTAACTTCGAGGCACCGACGTTCACCGCGCAGATGTTAGGCAATGTCCTCACCGTCACGAGTGGCAACATGGACGAGGTTATCAATCGCATCGGCGGTAGTCGCGTGATCTCCAAACGCACCGGCAACCGATTGATTATTCGTCCAGCATCGGCAGTAGATGTAGTGCGTCAGATCATCGAGAACGAGGGTTTTATCCCTTATACCCCTACGCCACTTCCCCGCAATCTACTCCGCGCTCCTGAAATTACCAGATTGAAAGATGGATCGCCCTCGTTCGCATTGCGACCACAACAACAGCGCGATTATGAACGATGGCGCGATCAGTTAGGGGCGGCGACACTCGTTCCATATTTTCAAACAGGTAAATCTTATGTGGCGTTGCAAGCTCTCGCCGAATTGAAAGGTCAAAAGTTTATTTTTTGTAAGACTAAATCGCTGATCGAGCAATGGCGCACACGCATTGATCTCCATCTGACTCCGCAAGCGGCATCCGAAGTGATGCTCATTACCTATGCTGCCGCGCCCAAGTTTCTCAAAAAGCACAAGCATTGCTCATTGTATGTGTTAGATGAGGCGCATCACGCACCTAGCGACACGATGACTCAAGTTTCGGTTGAAGTAGATGCTGTAGCACGATTGGGATTAACCGCTTCGCCGATGCGTGCCGATGGTCTGCACACCATCATTCCCGCGCTCACAGGTCAATATCTCGGAGGCGATTGGGAGATCGAGGACGTGCAGCGCCCGAAGGTCACGATCTGGATCGTGCGGTCCCACACACAAAAGATCGCGCACCTAAAGCGATTAGCCGCGACACCTGTAAAAGGTAAGACCGTTGTAATGACGTTTAGATTAGAGATTGGGAAAGAAGCGGCACGCGCACTCGGCAACGTGCCTTTTGTATATGGTGGGAGTCATCGTGAACCACTTGCGACAATTCAAGCCGCGCCCCTCTTGGTAGTGTCCAAGATCGCCGACGAAGGATTGAGTATAGAAGACATTGGGCGAGTGATCGAGATCGACTCATTGGGCGGCAACATCGAGTCCGGGCAGAGAGCGGGACGATTAGCGAACACCACATCGAGGAAAGGTGAGTTTCATATCATCATTACGCCTGATGAAATTCACAAAACAGAAAGGCGCATGGCAATACTTGAACAATGGCGTATGGAGATTGATATTCGCACGCCCGATGATACAGGCGCATCATCATCTACCATTCAAAGCGCCCGCCTACAGAAAAGACCCTCTGCCCCAATCCGCACGAGGCGATCTACTGCACCAAAACCGATCCCGTCTAACGCCCCAACGGTAAACGATCTTTTACCTGATGACGTTCAAGCGGTGGTTGACCTTCTCGCTGTTCAAGCCCGTCTTGCCAAAGCGACAAGAAGTATCAAGGATGCTCGCGCTATCCCCCACCTTCTAACCGTATTCGCCGCGTGCGCTCATCGCACTATGGATCCAACGCAGATCGCAGAAAGCAAGGGTCAATCAGGACGCGCTACGGTTTATCGCTATAACGCCGCCGCTAAAGCATTGGTCAAAGTTGGACTCTTGAGAGAAGAGGGCACGGCGTATTCGTGGAATGACGCAGAGATCGAATCACTCAAAGCAATATCATAGTTATAGGAAAATTGTGGAATGGTCATGCGCCAGACCGATCTGATGAGACCGAATTTGTCGTTCATTAGGCACAGACCTATTGACGACTCTTGTTCACAAGTTATAATAAGAGAGCTATCGTCCGATTTATGCCGCTAGATTTCGCCTTGCCCAATTAGCACAGACGCAGGGGGAGAGTGAAGCATGAAGGTAAAGCCCCTTTACTATACGTCGAGTGTTGATGTTGTTCTTTCTGTCAGCGTGTATCACGGAGACGCCGACACCCGCCCCGTTCCTCATCACCGTTCAGTTCTGCAGGTCTCATCAATTTCAATTCGCCAGATTCTACGCCGCCGATCAAAAGGAGCGAGCGCAGTCCTCCCGTCGCTAAAGACAGTGAGTTTCCTGCGCCGAATCTTATGAAAGTACAGAACCCGCTCAAACTGCTTCGCCCAATTTTAACCACGCTGATCCCATCGCGCATACCAGCGTGGTCTGGGTATGTTTTTGCTGTAGCGGTCACGCTGCTGACGCTTCTGGCACGGATGCAGTTGGATGTGGTGTTCGCCGCCCGCCCGTTGCTGGTTCTGTTTATATTGCCGATCATCCTAAGCGCCTATGTGGGTGGCTTGGGGACGGGATTAGTGGCGACGCTGACAGCGGCGGTCAGTGTAAACTACTTCCTGATTCCGCCCATCCACTCGCTTCAGATTACCGAACTCAACGACTTCGTCCAATGGCTGATCTTGATTGTAAGCGGCGGCCTGATCAGCGTGCTGAACGAATCCCTTCGTCGTTCACATCAGCGCCTCGAACAGGTAGTTACCAAGCGCATGCAGGCAGAAGTAGCAATAAAAGAAAGCCAAGAAATGTTTCAGCGGCTTTTCGGTTCCAACCCCGATGCTATTGTAATTACTAATCGCGAAGGGCTCATTGAACGCGTCAACACAAGAGTCACGTCGTTGTTCGGTTATAGTAGCGACGAATTGATCGCCCAACCTGTTGAAGTCTTATTGCCGCAACGTTTTCGGCAACGCCATCTGGGGC
>ORJL011252118.1_pt1 | contig 46447 bp, 43 predicted proteins | sample 1779941 | NCBI WGS metagenome assembly ORJL01 (sample SAMEA104232317, study PRJEB22302) | groundwater metagenome | biome: forest; feature: aquifer; material: groundwater | place: USA | collected 2011-08-07 | depth 5.8 m | reverse complement strand
CGCCGGGATGATCCTGCCGTGAAAAATGCTTTTCCCGGTCGGATGCAGCTCTTCCTCAAAAGAAACGCCCGGTGGGCGCTGGATCTGGGAGACAACGACTCTTTCATCACCGTTGATAATAAAAGTTCCCGTATCGGTCATCAACGGGAACTCACCGAAATACACTTCCTGTTCTTTAATATCAACGGGGGTGATCAGACGCAATTTGACCTTCAGCGGGGCCGCAAAGGTCATGCCGCGTCTTTTGCATTCGACGGCGGAATATTTCTCTTTGCCCAGGGAATAGCTCATGTATTCCAGCTTGATCTGCCCGTCATAGCTCTCCAACGGAAAGACATCGCGGAACACTTCTTCCAGCCCCTGATATTTACGCTTGTCGGGGGCAAGGGCTGCTTGAAGGAACTGTTCGTAAGCATCCGTCTGGATACCCAGAAGGTGCGGGATCTCAAAATCATCCTTGAACTTGCTGAAACTTTTAACTTTCAGTTTTTCCATATTCCCCACGCTCTAAAGAGTCGATTGTCAATGAACGGAATTATTTCAATTCCACTTTTGCGCCGGCAGCTTCCAGCTTCTTCTTGAGCTCTTCTGCTTCCTCTTTGGTCGCACCTTCTTTGACCGTCTTGGGAGCAGCCTCAACAAGGTCTTTGGCCTCTTTTAACCCAAGGTTGGTCGCGCCTCTGACTTCTTTGATAACGGCGATCTTATTAGCGCCGATTTCCTTAAGGACGACATCAAAAGAGGTTTTCTCCTCGGCTACGGCTGCAGCACCACCACCCGCTGCGGCACCCATAGGCATCATCATGCCAGCCATAGGAGCGGCGGCCTTGATCCCGAATTTGTCTTCAAGAGCCTTGACCAATTCGGAAATTTCAAGCGCTGTCAAGCCTTCGATCGTCTTGACGACTTCTTTTAATTTAGCGGAAAGCTCTTTTCCAGCTTCCTGCTTTTGTTCTGTTGTTGTATCGGACATGTTAATTTCCTCCCTTTTTCTCACTTAACTGTTTCAATATGGATAAGAGTTCCTGCGTTTTGCCGCTCAACGCTCCCGCCAGCCGGGTCAACGGCGACTGGATCGTCGATAAAAGCATCGTTAATAAAACCTGCCGCGAAGGTAACTCGGACAATTGGACGATTTGGTCCTTTTCCAGGATCTTGCCATCCAGCAACCCGCCACGGATCTTGATGTTCTCACATTCCTTAGAAAATTTGACCAAGGCCTTGGCCACTTCCGCAGCATCGGCCTGGCTCCAGACAAACGCCATCTGTCCGGTGATCTTTTCCGCCAGGGCGCTTTGATTCAAATCTTTAAGGGCGATCTGGGCGATGGAATTCTTGGAAACATAAACATCCGCTCCGGCCGCTTTCAGACGCTTGCGAAAATCATTGATTTGCGAAGCTGGAACCTGCGAGTAGCTAACAACAAAAATACAGCCGTTCTTGTCCACGCCATCTTTGACCCGGCTGGCAAGATTTGCACGAAATGTCTGACCAATCCTTTTCATATCGCCACCTTTAATCCCGGCCCCATCGTTGTGGACAAGGATACATTTTTAAGAAGGTTCCCTTTGACCGAAGCGGGCTTCACATGATTAATAGCCTCAATCACATGATTGGCATTATCCAGTAATTTTTCCTTTGAAAAAGATCTTTTACCGACGCTCACATGGATACCGGCTTGTTTATCCGACTTGAATTCGATCTTACCAGCCTTGACCTCTTTGATCGCCTTGCCCACATCCGCACTGACCGTTCCCGCCTTCGGTGTAGGCATCAGCCCTCGCGGCCCTAAAATCTTACCCAACTTACTCAGATCACGCATCATATCCGGTGTGGCAATAACGACATCAAAATCCATAAACCCTTTAGCTACTTTTTCAATAAGGTCCTCAGCACCAATAAGGTCAGCCCCGGCTTCCCTGGCCTTTTGTTCCTGCTCACCTTTGCAAAAAACGGCGATACGCACGCTCTTTCCCGTTCCATGCGGCAAAACAACCGTCCCGCGGATGACCTGATCGGAGTTCTTGGTGTCTATATTAAGGGAAAAGTGCAACTCGACCGTTTCATCGAACTTCACTTTTGGAAATTTTTCGATATTCTCAACAGCTTCCCTGAGAGAATACGTCCGATCAGCGCTAAACTGCTGTGCCGCACTTTTCATGCGTTTGTTTATTTTAACCATATTAAGCCACCACCTCGATGCCCATACTGCGGGCCGTTCCTTCAATTGTTCTTATGGCTTGGGCCAAATCCGCCGTGTTCAAATCTTCCATCTTGGTCTTGGCGATCTCTTCGATCTGCTTGCGCGTGATCTTGCCGATCTTCTCGCGCCCGGCGGTTCCCGAAGCCTTGGCCAGATTGGCCGCTTTTTTGATCAACACAGAGCTCGGCGGTGTCTTGATGATAAAATCAAATGACTTGTCCTTGTAGACGGTAATGACCGCCGGCAGGATGAGCCCTTCCCGACCTTTTGTTTTTTCGTTAAAGGCCTTGCAAAACATCATGATGTTGACGCCGTGCTGGCCCAAAGCCGGACCGACCGGCGGCGCGGGATTCGCCTGCCCTGCGGGAACGTATAACTTGATTTGTGCGACCGCTTCTTTTGCCATTTTACAATTTTTCCACTTGCCAGTATTCGAGTTCAACCAACGTTGATCTTCCGAAGATCGAAACGCTCACTTTCAGCTTTCCTCTTTCAGGATAAACTTCCATGACCGAGCCGTTAAAATTCGCAAACGGCCCCTGACCAATACGTATCGATTCGCCTATTTCAAAAGTGATTTTAGGAGTAGGCTTGGTTTCCGTGTCCTCGGTGCGCTGCAGAATCGCCTTGACCTCGTCTTCAGAAATAGGCGTTGGCCTGCGTCCCGGACCAATAAACCCGGTGATTCCCGGTGTCGTCTTGACCAGATACCAGCTCTCCTTGGTCATGTCCATTTTGACGATAAGATAACCCGGAAAGAATTTGCGAGCGCTGATACGTTTCTTCCCGCCACGGATCTCAGCCACCTGTTCAGTTGGAACAATTATCTCTCCGATATATTTCTTGAGATCCGTTGTGGCCATACGCCCCTGAAGACCGGCACGTGCCTTCTCTTCCGAACCCGTTTGCGTGTGTACCACATACCATTTCATATCAGCCATGGACTTAATCCTACCTAATGATCAAACCTAATAATTTGGAAAGAGCGAAATCCACACATCCGATGAATATCCCCAAAACAATCGCACTTAAAAGAACGATCATGGTCGCGTCAACCAACTCCTGGCGGGTCAACCATGAAACCTTCTTAAGCTCGACAGCTACTTCAGATATAAAATTTTGTATTTTTCCAAACATCTTCTTCGGCCGGAATCACGCAGGCCTGGTAGGACTCGAACCTACAACCCACGGTTTTGGAGACCGTCGCTCTACCAATTAGAGCTACAGGCCTACAAGAAATTTCCCGTTATTTTTTTAGCTCTTTATGCAGAACGTGCTTACGGCAGAAAGGACAGAACTTCTTGACCTCGATGCGATCCGGATGTTTTTTCTTATCCTTCGTAGCGCTGTAATTATTACGACTGCATTCTGTGCATTGGAACTGGATGGGTTCACGCATTATATTAAATTATAGTGATAAAAATCTAGGCGTTAAAATACGAATCTAAGAAACATGTTTTATTTCTCCGTCGGGGTATGAAGCCCCCGACCGGAATTGAACCGGTGACCTCGTCCTTACCAAGAACGTGCTCTACCGACTGAGCTACAGGGGCAGAACCAATCGAGTCAGTCAAGTATACCCATTTTTGTTACCTTGTCAAGTTTTTTTTGTCGATTTGCTGGAACTTAATTTACTAGAATTACTGAAGTTACAAATTTTTGTGATTTTCTCAGACAAGCTTCAAAAAACGGCGCTTCCCTACCTTGACGACCCCTATCTGAGGCCGCCAATGAGCGTCAGAAATGGTCTGATTATTGTGGCTGATGGCGCCCTGGCTAAGCAGCCGATGAAATTCCCGTTTGGAATCCACCATCTTCTCGGCGATCAGGATATCAACCAGAGAAGCAACATTAGGATCAAGCTTGTGCTCCGGAGCGTCCTCGGGGGTTTGCCCTTGCGTAAAAATCTTTTCAAAACTTTGCTTGGCCATTTCCATTCTTTTTGAATCATGGAACCGCGCCGTGATCTCACCAGCCAATTTCATCTTAGCTTCTTTGGGATGAAGCGCCCTGATCAAGGCCATGTCGAAATCCGTTAAGATCTCGTAGTAGCGATACATCAAATCGTCGCTGACCGACATCACTTTCCCGAATATCTCATCGGCCGATTCATTGATCCCGATATAATTGCCCAGCGATTTACTCATTTTATTAACGCCGTCGGTACCTTCCAACAACGGCATGGTTATGACAACCTGCTGCTCTTGTCCATAAGCATGCTGAATATCACGGCCCACTAGCATATTGAATTTCTGGTCGGTACCCCCCATTTCGATATCCGCCTGCAGCTTGTAAGAATCATATCCCTGCATGAGCGGATAAAAAAGCTCAAGAAAACTGATAGGCTTCTTCTCCTTCAGTCTTTTTTGAAAATCATCTCTTTCCAAAAGTCTTGCCACAGTATATTTCTGGGCAAGTTCAACAAATTGCTCAAAGGTGAATGGAGGGAATTTTGAAGAATGTCCTGCCTGGCCATGCCTGGAGAACCACTCACTATTATGGCGCCGCTCAAACACCTTCTTGTCATCAGTAAGCAAAATCTTGCTCACTTGTTTGATATAGGTCTGGGCGTTCTTTTCTACTTCCTCCCAAGTTAAGGTCTTTCTGGTAGCGGATTGCCCCGAAGGATCCCCAACAAGGCCTGTTGCGTCACCAATGAGAAAGATGACAGTGTGCCCGAGGTCTTGGAATTGGCGTAACTTACGAAGAAGAACGGTGTGTCCGAGATGGATGTCCGGAGCGGTTGGATCGAACCCGGCCTTAACACGAAGGGGTTTCCCTGTTTTTTGGCTGGAAAGAAGCTTGGCTTTAAGACCTTCCAGATTGATGATCTCCGCCGTGCCACGCGAAATGCGTTCAACAGATTCGTTAATAGCCATTCGCGTCATGGGGCTCTTGCGGAAGGTTTACGAAGTACTTATACTTTGGCGCTTACCCCGATTTTCATCTGCTCAACGTCAACCTTGATGATGCGTACCTTTAACTTATCAGCAGGTTTTAAAGCGGCGGCTTTTTCTTTCTCGATCTCGGAAGAATAAACCAACGCCTCCACATCGCCATCGAGCTTGACAAAAACGCCGAAATTCGAGTTCAAAACGACTTCAGCGTCAACTTCAGAATCGATCGGATATTTTTGCGCGATCTCCGGCCAAGGATTATCCATGAGCTGCTTGAGTCCGAGATTGATCTTTCTGCCAGCGGGATCAACGGCCAAAACGCTCACCTCTACCTCTTGCCCTTTTTGCAGCACATCTTGCGGATGATTGATCTTCCTGGTCCATGACATGTCCGAGATATGGATCATCCCCTCTAACCCGGAATCAAGCTCAACAAACGCTCCATAATCGGTAAACCCGCGCACCTTGCCCTTGACGTTCGATCCGGTCGGATATTTCTTTTCCGCGCCCAACCATGGATTTTCCTCAAGCTGCTTCATGCTTAAGGAGATCCTCTTGGAATCTTTGTCTACGTTGATGATCTGAACTTCGATCTCATCGCCGACTTTGAACATTTCCTGAGGGTTAACGAGCTTCTTCTGCCAGGTGATCTCCGAAGAGTGCAACAACCCTTCGATCCCCCGCTCGATCTCAACGAATACACCGTAAGGCATCACATTGACGACCTTACCCTTGGCTTTCGTTCCGGTAGGATACTTCTCATAAACACCATCCCAAGGATTGGCAACGATCTGCTTTAACCCGAGGGAAACTTTAGAATTCTCTTTATCAAAATCCAAAATCAAGACCTCAATACGATCGCCGACCTTAACAAGCTCGGAAGGATGACTGATCCGCGTCCAGCTCATATCGGTAATATGCAGCAATCCATCAACACCCCCCAAATCGATGAACGCGCCAAAATCCGTGATCCCCTTGACCGTCCCGGTCCTGCGCTGACCTTTAACGAGTTCGTTCCAGAGTTTATCACGGACAAGTTCCCTTTCCTTCTGAACGACCTCCCGGCGGGAAAGAATAAGATTGCGCCGGGCTTTATTCAATTTCGCGATCTGAAATTTATATTTTTGGGTCATGATCTCATTGGGTGAAACACCTTTAAAGGCGGACAAAGACATCGGCAGGAACGCTTCCACACCATCAACATCAACGATAAATCCACCCTTGACCTGCTTGACGATACGGCCGTCAACGATATCACCTTCGCGGATCACATCGCCCATCTTCATCCAGCCACGTAATTTTTCGGCCTTCATATGGGAGAGGACCAAGCGGCCTTCATCATCTTCAATAGACTCGATCAGAACATCGATCTCAGCGCCCGTTTCGAGCTTCTCTTCATTGCGGAATTCTTCGATAGGAACAAAACCTTCGGACTTAAATCCGATATCGACAACGGCCTCCTTATTATTGACGGAGATAACCCGACCCTTGACGATCTCGCCTTCCTTAATATCGTGGAAGGTTTCTTTATACAACCCTTCCATCAGAGCTTGTCTTTCTTGACTCATGTGTAATTACCTTCTTCCTTTTTGATTCGATTTTCAGTCGTGGCCTGGAAAGAAACGATTAGGGCTAAACTGAAGGACACCATTATCGCAAAATAGATTATTTTGTCAACTAAAAATATTTGCGCTCCATGGCCAGCAAAGAGACCTTGTCCATGACCTGATGCGCAATGTCCGTGTAGGACTGATGCTTGGCAAAATGTAACGGCGGGCCAAAAGCAACCGTGACTGGGTGGCGTTTAAGAATTTTACTGCCCGGAGGGAGAACTTTCTCGGAATCCTTAATGTAAGCAGGGATGACCGGCACACCCGCCTTGGCCACGATAAACCCGATCCCTTCATGGATCTTTCGTTCCACGCCGGCGCTCTGGCGGGTCCCCTCCGGGAAAAGAACGACCGGCGCGCCTTTTTTGAGCCGGCGTAACGTTTCACGCATGCCCCGAAAATCCGCCCCACCCCTTTTAATAGGGAAGGCGTCTACTCTATATAATATGTATCGCAGGAACTTGTTATAAAAAAGCGAGTCCTTGGCGACATAGCTGAGTCTGCGCCGGCTGGCTAGACCCAAAATAAACGGGTCCATATTACTCATATGGTTACTGGCAATGATAAAACCTGAACCAACCGGAAGATTTTCCCGTCCGTTCACGGTGATGGGATAAAAAAATGCGCTTAGGGTTTTTAAAAAAAAATAAGAAATATAATAGATCACAGTTATTTCGCTTGCAGCAGTTCCCGACCGTATTTAATCAAGGCCTTGGCGCGCATGGCGGTTTTCGCCTCCGAATAAGCACGCACCAGCGGTTCCGTGCCCGAAGGCCGCAGCATCAACCAGCTTTCATCGGCACAGGTTAATTTAATGCCATCGAAATCCTTTATCCCAACGACGGGTTGTCCCAAAAGGGTCTTCATCGACCTGACCTTTTCGGCATCAAACCTTCCCTTGCCCAATTCAAGGTCACAGCGCTCGTAATAATACCGACCGAATTCTTCTTCCATATCAATGAGAATCTTCTTGATGTTCTTCTTTTGATAAACCATCATTTCCAGAAGCAAGAGCCCAGCCAGGGTTCCGTCCCGCTCCGGGATGAATCCCTGCACGCCCATCCCTCCGGCCTCTTCTCCCCCGGCAACGATATTCTGGGAAACCATCAGATCGGAGATGTATTTAAATCCGACCGGCGTTTCATAAAGCTTCACGCCAAGCTTCTTGGCGATGTTATCGATCATCGTCGTCCCGCAAATGGTCTTGACGATCCCGCCGGTGCGGCCGCGATTGCGGATCAAATGTAACGCCAGAAGGCCAAGGATCTTCTGAGGGTGAATAAAATCTCCGCCATAAGCGACTGCCGCGATACGGTCGGCATCGCCATCAAGGACCAAACCCAGATCGAATTTCTCTTTTTTGACGCGCTGCAAAATGCCGGAGAGGTATTCAACGACCGGTTCGGGTTTTCCACCATCGAAATAAGGGTTAATGTCCTCGCGCATCAACGATAAACGGATATTGGTGCCTTTGAGGATCTGCGCCATCAAGGCGTTGCCGCTGCCGTGCATGGCATCGGTCAAAACTTTGAATTTGGCCTTGCGGATACGCTTAAGATCGATGTAACCTTTGATGAATTTCAGATAATCTACCTTAAAATCATGCCGTTTGATCTTCCCTTCTTCCGTTGCCTTGTTGTAATCCATCGTCTGGACCGGAGTCTGATCAAGATAACTTTCAACCTTGTTGGTGATCTCGGCCGGGGCGCCACCGCCTTTATCCGTCTTGATCTTCACACCGTTGAATTTGGCCGGATTATGGCTGGCCGTGATCATGATCCCCGCGACACTTTTGGTGCCTAGGACACCATAACTTAACGCGGGCGTCGGGATCGGGCTGTTCGAAAGGAAAACATTGATCTCATTTTGCGCAAGAACACAGCTTACCAGTTTGGCATACTCTTCGGACAAAAAACGCGTGTCATAACCGACCGCCACCGATTTCTGTTCGGCCTGAATATCACGATTGACCCATTCGCTGACAGCCTGGGCTATGATCCTGACATTTTTGAAGGTAAAATTATCGGAGATCACCCCTCTCCATCCATCGGTGCCGAACTTGATCTCGGTATTCTTGCTGTCTGCCATGTCCACTCCTCTTTTATAGTTGCGATTTGTTCAGTCTATATAATTTGTACTTACGAATATACCTGAGAACATTCTCCGGGACCAGATGCTTGACCGTCTTGCCTGCGACCAGCCGGCGGCGAATATCAGACGACGAAGTGTGCACAGCCGGGATGAGCATCGACTTGACCTGTATTCTCGAATGGATCGTCTTGAAGCCCGGCCGATAAACGGCTACGAAAGAGACCATCTTGACGACTTCCGCAATATTTTTCCATGTGTGCAACTTAGCAATATGGTCGCTGCCGATAATAAAGAATAATTTTGCGTTTGGATAGCATTGACGAAAATGCCGGACCGTGTTAACGCTGTAAGACTTGCCGCCTTTGGCGATCTCGAAATGCGAGACTGTAAAATTCCGGTTACCGCGCACCGCCAAGCGTACCATGCGCAAGCGATGCTCAGCATCGATCAAATTGCGTCCACTTTTATGCGGGGGCAAGTAAGATGGAACAAAAACAACCTTGTCCAGATTGAATTTCTCTAAAACCGCCTGGGCGATCATCAAGTGCCCAATGTGGATCGGATTGAACGTGCCGCCTAAGATCCCAATACGTTTCATGGTGACGCAGATAACCTACTTGCGTATCTGCCCTTTTCCGTAGACCTGATATTTATACGTGGTCAATCCTTCCAGCCCCATCGGCCCGCGGACATGCAATTTGTCCGTGCTGATACCGACCTCCGCGCCGAACCCGAACTCATAACCGTCGGTAAAACGCGTGGAAGCGTTCGCGTAAAGACAGGCGGAATCGACCGCCCTCAAGAACTGTTCGGCCTCTTTACTGTCTTTCGTCACAATAGTGTCCGAATGATGCGAACCATAGGTATTGATATGTTCAATAGCTGCTTTAAGATCATCCACGACCCGGACGGACAAAATAAGATCAAGATATTCTTCGGTCCAATCTTTTTCTGTCGCCGGCTTGATCCCCGCACCAACGATGCGTCGTGTGCGCGGACATCCGCGGATCTCGACACCTGCCTTGCGCAGATCTGCGATCATGACCGGCAAAAAACGTTTGGCAATCCCACGCTGGACCAGCATCGTCTCCATCGCGTTACATACACCCGGACGCTGTACTTTAGCGTTAAAACAGATCGACCGCGCCATATTGATATCCGCCTTGTCGCTCACGTACGCATGGCAAACACCTTTGTAATGTTTAACTACCGGAATGCTGGAGTGCTCGGCCACAAACCGTATCAACCCTTCACCCCCGCGAGGAACGATCAGATCAATATACTGCTCTTGACGCAAAAGAATGTTCACAGCCTGACGGTCCGTTGAAGCGACGATCTGAACAGCCTCTGGTGGAACCTTAGTGTGCTGCAGCGCATTCTTCAGGATAGAAAAAATAGCATGATTGGAATAAAACGCTTCTTTGCCGCCTTTTAAAATAACGGCGTTGCCGGATTTCAGGCACAATCCGATACAATCGCTCGTGACATTGGGGCGGGATTCGTAAATGATACCAACGACGCCGAAAGGGACGCTTACTTTCTTAATGACCAGCCCGTTAGGCCGCTTCCACGTATTTAAGACCTCTCCGACAGGATCTTTGAGCTTTGCCGTATCAAGCAGGCATTGCGCCATTTCGTCGATTCGCTTGCTGGTAAGGGTGAGTCGATCGACCAGGGCCTTGGAATAATTCTGTTTTCGCGCCGCGCTCAGGTCTTTCTGGTTCTCCTTAACTAAATAGGCCTTGCGCTGGACCAACGCTTTTGCCATCGCGTGCAAAGCGGCGTTCTTCGCGGATGTCGGCAATAAAGACAACTCTCTCGAAGCAGCTTTGGCCTTCGCGGCCATCTGAACAATCGCATTATTGGACAGTTTGGTATTATTCATGACTATCTTTGGCACAAGACAAGGTTGTCGCAATGAATGACTTCTGGCTTGCCTTTCTTCTCTTCGATCTTCGCCAAGTCAGCGCTGGAGTAATTGATGAGCCCGCGCGCGATTTCGTGCTCATACTTGTCGGAAACAACGACCACGTCATCCGCGCTGAAATTTCCCTTCCAGGAAATGATTCCCGGCAATAACAGACTGTGTCCACCCTTGGTCAACGCCTCCCGCGCCCCGTCGTCGACCGTCAAAACCCCCTTAGGCTTTGCGCCAAAGGAGATCCAATGCTGCTTGGCCAGATATTTACTTTCCTTCTCGACAAAAAACGTGCCGATGCGTTCGCCTTTCAAAGCGCGCAAAAGGACATTTTCGCTTTCGCCATTGGCAATGATGCACGGGATACTGGCGTGTGTCGCCACTTTGATCGCCTGCAATTTGGCGGTCATGCCACCTTTGGACATCTGGGATTTGTTTGTCCCCCCCGCAACGCTTTCGATATCCCCGGTGATCTCACGTATCTCCTGGAATAATTCTTTCTTGCCGTCCTTGAAATTAAACAACCCCTCGACATCCGAAAGGATCAGAAGCAGGTCCGCCTGGACCAAACACGCGACCAAGGCGGATAATTTATCGTTATCGCCGAATTTGATCTCATCGGTGGCGATCGTGTCGTTCTCGTTGACGACCGGCACCACACGCCGCCGCAGGATTGCCTGAAAAGTATTGCGGGCGTTATTATACCGCGTGCGGCTGTTAAAATCTTCCCACGTCAACAATACCTGCGCGCATTTTGCCTTGTGCTCCTTGAAAAGATCGATGTACTTGCTCATCAGCGCGGCTTGCCCGATGGCCGCCAGCGCCTGTAACGACGCAAGGTCCGTCGGACGTTTTTTCTGCCCCAATTCCCCCATCCCCAGGACAATGGCCCCGGAGCTGACTAGGATCACCTCGACACCGTCACGCTGGACAGAAGCGATCTGCTTGGCCAAAGAGGCCAGATGCGCCATCCGCGGCTTCATGGCATAGGTGGCGATGACGCTGGATCCGACTTTGACGACGATACGTTTGATGGGTCTTGGAAACTTTCTTAGCATAAAATTTCCCGCAGCCGTTTGATGAGCGGCTCAAAACCTTCCTTGTTGAGACTGGAGATCACAAAAATCTTTTCTTTCTTATATTTTTTCTTGAATCTCTTAAGATGCTCCGCGGCCTGCGGGAGATCCATCTTGTTGGCCACGACGACCTTGTGTTTAGACAGCAACTGGCCGCTGTATTCTTTCAATTCATGTTCGAGCTTCGCGTAATCATCAAGCGGATCACGGTCTTCCGTGCCGGCCATGTCGATCATGTGAAGCAGGACCTTGGTGCGCTCGGCGTGCCGTAAAAAGCGGTCTCCCAATCCCTTGCCCTGATGCGCGCCTTCGATAATCCCGGGGAGATCGGCAATAACAAAATCCTTGCCATCGGGATCATCGTCCGCGCGGCGGACGATCCCTAAGATCGGCTGTTTGGTCGTGAACGGATAACTGGCGACCTTCGATTTGGCGTTTGAAATTCCAGTAATAAAAGTGGATTTTCCGGCGTTGGGAAAGCCGATGATCCCGACATCGGCGATCAACTTCAATTCCACATCAAGAGTGCGCTCTTCGCCTGTTCCCGGCAGCGTGATCGTCTTGCGGGCTTCATTGCCCAACCCGCCCGGCGCGCCTTTGACAATGACAACGGACTGCTTGTCTTCGGCCAGATCCCGGATCAACAAACCTGTGGCGTGGTCCCTGAGAATCGTCCCAACGGGTACACGAATCACGCAATCGGCGCCTTCTTTACCGCTTTTTCCCTTGCTGCTGGCATTGCCACCCTTAGCGGCGCGATAATGCTGTTTGTATTTGAGGTCTAAGAGCGTCTGAATGCCGCGGTCAGCGATCACGATCACGTCGCCGCCCTTGCCGCCGTTGCCGCCATCTGGCCGGGGATACCGCATCCATCTGTCCCGGTAAAAACTTTCACACCCCTGCCCGCCATCACCCGACTTGACGCGTATCCTTGCTTGATCGACGAATGTCATCACAGCTGATTTACCCGGTGATCTTTGTGATATTGAGGACCGTCAATTTCTGCCGATGCCCGCGAAGCGTCGAGGAATCTTTCCGGCGGCGAAATTTGAACGCCAGCACTTTGCTTCCCGCAACATGATTTTGGACTTGAGCCGTGACCTTGACATCTTTAAGGAACGGCTGCCCCACGCGCACCTCAGTGCCATTGGCGAACAAAAGCACCTGATCCAGAGTTATCTGGCTGCCTTCATCACCTTTAAGGCGGTTCGTGCGGATAACATCACCTTCTGCGATCTTGTACTGGGAACCACCTATCTGAACTACGGCATACATAAGAAACCTCCTTTAATCAATATAAATCGTTAAAGTAATATTAATTTAATAATCGGGGAGAGATTATACTATAAAACAGTTAAAATTAGAAGAGAGTCTTTTGGGGAACGTACCAGGCGCTTTTAAGGAAAATTACGCGATTTTTACTCTCCCGCGGCCGTCACAGAAAGGGCAAGGCCCAAAAGAAATCGATTCTATGGTCTTGCCAGTCCTGGCCCTGGTCATCTCCACTAACCCTAACGGAGATATTTTGTTGACCTCCGTCTTGGCCGGGTCCTTGGAGAGCTCTCGCTGAAGCGCTTCCAGAACCTTGCGCTTGTGGTCCTCACGGGTCATGTCAATAAAATCAATGACAATGATGCCGCCAAGATCACGCAGGCGTAACTGCCGTGCGATCTCAGGGACTACCTCCATATTGACCATGAATGCGGCATCTTCAGGCGAAGCCCGGGTCTTGAACTTCCCGCTGTTGACATCCACGACGGTGAGTCCTTCCGTAGGCTCAATGACGATATACGCTCCGGATTTACAATAGACGTCCGTGTCGTATATTTTCTGCAATTCTTTGGATACGTTGCGGGCGTCAAAGAGCGGCACATGACCGTTATAATGGTGGATCTTGTTGACCATGTGCCGGCCGATGAGCGTTTGGACAAATTTACGGATACGCTGATATTCCTCGGCATTGTCGATCACCAATTTGTCGACCTCTTCGTTAAGATAATCGCGCACGATCCTCCAGGTCAATTCGCCTTCTTCGTAGATCAGGGCGGGCGCCTTCTCGACCTGCGATTTCTTATGGATCCGCAGCCAAATGCTGTACAAAAATCGCGCGTCGCGGATCAATTCTCCCTTGCCTTGTTTTGAAGAAGCGGTCCGAATAATAAAGCCGCCAACCTTGGCAAAAGCGAACCCTTTAACGACCTCCCGCAACCTTTGGCGCTCCTGCACATTGTCGATCTTTTTAGAAACACCGGTTTGCTTGTCATAGGGCATATAAACGACAAAACGCCCTGGGAGCGTCAAGTGGGTCGTCAGGCGCCCGCCCTTTTCGCCAAAAGGATCTTTAACGACCTGCACGAGAATTTCCTGTCCAACCTTAAGCTGGGGATGCTCCTCACGGCGGTGGTGATGATGGTGGCGGTGGTGGTCTCTCTCTTTTTCCTTGGGGTTGGGGTCTTTATTGTCCTGCGGGGCTCCGTCCTGCTTGGGCTTTTTGAACATCTTATTGAAAAACTTGCGGGGACCGGAGAGGTCTTCGTTAGTAACGGGCGTGACAACATCCGTCAGGTACAAAAAACCGTTTCGTTCTTGTCCAATATTGACAAAAGCTGCATTGATCGACGGAAGGATCGATTCGACGCGCCCTTTGTAAATATTACCTAAAAGGGACTGGTAGCGGTCAACTTCAATATGAAAATCATCCACACGGCCATCTTCGAGAATCGCAACAAGACGCTCCCCTTTTTGTGTTTGAATAAGGATTTCTTTAGACAATCTATCACCTCAAATTTTTCTATGGTTATATTCTTTCTTTTCATCAAATTCATGCTCTCTCAATAACCCATAATCCGCTTTTACCCGGCAGGGGCTACCTCCGGCGTAATGATGTGCGGAGTTATGAAGATCATCAGATCCGTCTTGGTATTTGTCTTTTCCGACTTTTGGAATATCAATCCCAAAATCGGCACATCACCCAGAAAGGGGAGCTTCTTTTTTGTGTCGGTGAGCTGATCTTTGACCAACCCAGCAATGACCAGGGTTTCACCACTTTTGATCATTACCCGCGTTTTGGTCGATTCATTACTCAGCTGCGGCAAGGAAGTATTTTCCACAACGACCGTCCCGATGATGGCCGTAATTTTCGGTTGGACATCGATCGTGACAAAGCCGGCATTGTTCACGTGAGGCGTCACGTCAAAAATGATCCCAATATCTTTATACTCCCACCCTGAAACTTGTAGCCGCGCCTGCTCTTCATTATATGTATACTGCGGGATCGGATACTGGGTCCCGACCATGATCTGGGCGGCCTGGTTATCCATGGTCACGATCCTGGGATTAGACAAAATATTTGTGTCCGTTCTTTGTTTTAACATTTCAAAAATAGCCTGAAGCTGGGTAAAATTAAGTGTCCCGTAACTAAATTCCGCGTTCGCCGAACCCAGGGTGTCATCCGCGCCCGGGAAAGCATCGGCCACAAACTTATTGGATGAATTGACCGTAAAAGGAAAAGTATGCGGCCGCTCAGATCCGGTAAGAGTCACTTTTGTGACCCAGTCGATCCCCAGATTCTCCTCATTGTCAAAATTTGTTTCTACGATCTTGGCCTCGATCAATACCTGCGGCGTGGTGCGATCCAGCTTTTCAATGACCCCTTCCATCAGATCAATACGCCGCACAATATCCGTGACGATTAGCGTGTTGGTACGCTCGTCATAATTGATACTGCCACGCTCCGATTTCATTTTCTCGACAGAAGCGACAATTTCCGAAGCTCTCCCAAAATTGAGCGTGAACGTCTTCGTTTCCACAGGCTCTTGTTCGGCCAAAAGGATCGCGTTCTCCCGACGTTGTTTCATGTTCTCCACCGTCGTGACGGTAATAATGTTCCCCTTCTGTTCATAGGCATACCCGTAAGTCTCCAAAACGACCTCCAAAGCCTGTTTCCACGGCACGTCGTTGAGCTGGATCGTGACCAGCCCGGTCACTTCAGGGCCCACCACGATATTAACGCCGCTTTTATAAGACAGTATCTTCAAAACATTAGAAATGTCAGCATCACGAAAATCCAGGCTGACGTTGCTTTGAATTGCTTCATCGGCTTTTCCCGGCACGGATGATTGTGGGTTCTCTTGTACCGGAACACCCTGCGGGTCGCCTTGCGCGCACACATTCCCAGTCAGGAGAGCGAACACGCACAACAGTACAGCGCTCTTTTTTAAAGTCACCATTCTATTCCTCCTTGTTAAGTTTCAATTCAATTTTTTTCTCACCTTGTTTAAAGGTGACCATATTTTTCCCGATCTCTTCGACCACAAGTGGCCCGAGCGGGTCGCCTTTTTTGACGATCTGCCCATTAATAATGGCCAAATGCTGTCCGTTGACCCCCAGCATGATCCCTTCGATCTTCAGATCGCTCGCTTGGAATTCCCTATCATAATTGATAATATTCCCCGTTGAGCTTACTAATGGCCAGACAGGATCTCTTTTCCCGTGGTCATCATACACAAAATCATCTTGCCCAGCCCAAGCGTAAAACAAAGTAGTGCATAAGACAAGACAACAGATAACCCAAGCAATTTGTGATCTTCTCATGGACTTTTTTCCTCGAATACGATGACCTGAAGGTCCATTTTAAGCGCGTGCGCCCGAGTATCTTCCCCCCCGATGACCGAAAACGACGTTACATACAAGAACAGGTCGCTTTTCTCCAGCAAGTTAAGGAATCGCCCAAAATCATGATAACTGCTTTTTGCCTGAATCAATATCGGCAAGGCATAATAGACCCGATTCTTATCTTCCAACAGCACTTTCTGTTCTCCAACGGAAGGCATGACCTGATCGATCCTGATATTGTTTTGGTTCGCCATACGTGAAATTTGCTCCAAAATAAGGGACACTTCTTCTTTTGATCTTACCTTCTGGCTGGTCTGCGCCAGCTGCCCCTCCAGTTTCTTGACTTCAGCCTGGTAAAAACCCAATTTCTGGATATCTTCCTGTGCTTTCTGGATGTCCTGCGAAAGAAGCTTGATCTCTGGACTGATTTTTGTGAGGGCAAGCAGCTGCGGGCGCATAAGAATGAAATAATCCAGCAAAAAAACAAATAATAGCGCAGCGATCAGAAAATAATGACGATTTTTTTCACCGATCTTACCGATAAGTTCGGATATCTTGACGTTCATTTAAGCCTCACGGTGATCATAAAATCAGCGATCTCAATCTGTTTGATCTTGCGCCTCTGGATGGAACCAAGCTCAAAATCGTTGAAATGGTCCAAAAATTCTGGCTGGCTTTTCAAAGTCGACGTGAATTGGTGAACATTGATCATCGCCTCGTTATCCGTTGATATCGCGCTTCCTTCGATCACCAAGATATCCCCTTCAAAACTGATCCGCTTAAGCCAGACGCCACGCGGGATACTGTCACTAATCATATTCAATTTCTGCGCCCAGGATATCTTGCGCTCTGGAAGAATATCGTGTACGGCCTTCTGTGTGCTTTGCAGGAAGCGCAATTCGCTGATAGCTTTCTCCACGCGCTGTTTTTCCGGAGTAACGGCCTCCATTTTCCTTTTAAATTCCTTGTGCAAGGCCACATTGCGGATGTTGACGAACATCAAAGAAATATGCACCAAGATCAACAAAACGATCAGACCGCCACCTAACCCAACGACGATCTCCAGCGGAATATTGAACTCCTTTAAGGAGAACTTGCCTTTTTTGTTCTTTCGCTGCGAATGGGGGATCAAATTAATTTCGATCATATTGATATAATGCGAGCCCGGTGGCAACCCCCAGCCTGATGGATTGCCGATGGAATTCTTCGCGTGAAAGGTTCGAGGACAATTTTAAGAACGTGACAGGGTCCCATATCCCGACCTTGATCTCAAAGGCCTTTTCCAGCGTGGCCTCAATACCGTTAAGAAGCGACCCTCCACCGGTAAGCAGGAGATATTTAATTTCACAATTCTTTTCCGTCGTAAAATAATCAAACGAAAGCTTCAGTTCCTGGATCATGTTCATCAAAGAAGATTCACAAGCCGCCAAGACCTGTTCCGCCTTATCGGCCGGGTCCTGCTTGAGCCGTTGCGCTTCTTCCAAACCAACGCCAAGGACGTTACTGATCATTTTCGTAAAATCCCGACCACCTATAAAAATATCCCTGGTAAAACGCGGCAACTTATCCACAAGGATCGTCAAAGTGCTGACGGATTCACCCATATCAAAAAACGCTACCACGGAATCCACACCCTTAGCGGAATCTCCCGCGCCCAGCACATGCAGGCCATTGGCCAGGGCAACGGCGTTGACGCCGACAAAATCCGTTTGAATGCCCAATTTTGTCAACAGCTGCACCCTTTGATCAACTAATTCTTTTTTAGCTGCTGCCGCCATCACGGCCATATTCTTGTCTTTGCCTTGCGGATCCAGAACAAAACAGTCGATATAAATCTGATCTTGGGAAAAAGGGAAATACTTGTCAGCTTCGATGGCGAAAGAATTTCTCAAATCATCAAGCGGCATGCGCGGCATGGTAATGTAGCGGATCAACGTTCCTTTACCGGAAACAGCTGTATACACACAGGAGTAAGGAGACTCCAGGCGATCAAGAATCCGTTTAAGTGTTGCTTCAAGATTGTCGTTGCTGATCGGTTCGATGCCCCAATGCAATAACTCAAAAGCGTCGCCGTTCTTTTCGATCTGGACAAATTTACAATCACTATTACCAATATCCAGGCCAACCGAGGAACCCGCCTCTTTTGTGGAAATGAATTGCTTGATCAATGCGAAATATTTGTTTAAGAAATTAGACATAACAACGGCTGGAGCAAATTTATTACATATAATATTTATAATATATATATTAAAGGAGCAACGGCGTCTGGGCAAGCAGTAATTAAAAATATTTGGAAAAGCTTTTATCGCAAAAAAAATAGGAGGCTCAACAATCAAGCCTCCTATTTTTTCCACGTAGTAAAACGCTACTTATTACGGCGTTAAAATACCACCCGTGGTCATGGTGAATACCGTTGTACCCGATGTTCCGACCGTAACAGGAGTCGCGGTGAATGTGTATGCTCCTGCCCCGAACGTACAAGCATACGTATACCCGGCTAGCGTCTGGCCACAGTAACTTGTATTGATATACGGTGGCGTCGCTCCGGTCAGGGATGTCTCGTTACCCGGGTAGTTGCCACTGGTCGAAGTTGCGAACGTTTCAGATGACGTCGAAAGAGTACGTAAAGTACCTTTAGCGAGCGCGTCGTTAGCCGAGATCTTTGCCCTTAACAAGTTAGGAATGGCAATAGCGGCCAATAACGCGATGATCGCGACGACAATCATGATTTCCACAAGTGTAAAACCCTTTTGATTGCCTCTTTTCATAGTAATGTCCTCCTTTCCGGTTCGTCATTTCGAACCGCCGGATCATCATCTCGTCGAGACCTGTGAAAAGAGGCAGTGTAAATATAATTACGTGTCTTAACCCTCTTCCCAAACTGCGGTCCGGACAAAAAATCATGATCCCGCTAGTCCGATAAAATCCTAATGAACTAATTGAATTCTACCACCCCCTTTTATGTTGTCAATTCATTATTCAATAAAAAAGCCTATTCCCACCGTAGGAAATAGGCACCTATATTCTGCATGGTTTCGCAGCGGCAACTGGCTACCCTGGTACCATACGGTACAGGGCCCTATAGCTTTGTGCCCCACCCTTACGAGTGGTTTACCTTTTTCAACTGCAATTTAATTGTACTCTGACATAAGTATACCATGCCATGTCGCGATTTGTCAAATCTACCTAACCACAAGCGACATAGGCAGTTGTGGCTACTGCGATGCGGAAATGGCGCCGAGGTTAAAAACTTCCCGTTTAAGGCGCATGTTCTCATCATGCAAGGCGACAAATCTCCGGCGCAACCGATAGCTCTCTTCCGTGAACCCACTAATATTGTTTTTTTCTTCATTGGGGGCTTGTGAGAGCTTTTTTTCCAGCGCTTTTTCTCGCCATTTCAATCGAGCGATCTCTTTGTCCAATTGATGAGCATACCCCTTGGCCGATCCCAAATCGAGACCAACACGCCGATCGGCAAGCTGCCGCTGTAATTGCGCCTGCCTTGCTCTCTGTTGAGCAACGGCTGAAATCATCCCGGTCGACCCTGCCCGATGCTTATTCACGCCTGACTGTACCGCGCGCAAACTTTTTCTGCTCTGTTCAAGTGCTGCCTCCAGTTCATTTTTTTTCTGCTGAAACGCCTTATCGATCGCACTTTCTGAAGCAGAATCTAACTTATTCATTAATCGCTCGATCTCCTGACGATAGATTTCCACCCCCGCTTTTTCCTCGACATCAAAAATCACTGACAATTTCATTTTCTGAGATTCAAGGGAATCCAACTCTTGTTGCAGGGGCCGGACGTGGTCGCGGTAACCTTTTACTTCAGAGGTCAAAAGACGGTTCTGGTCTACGAGCTTCTGATAACTGTCCTTTAAACCCTCAAGGCTCAGGTCCATCATGTTCTCAATAGTGCCGTTTTCCGACAGCTGAGCAAAAGCAAAGGACGCGGCGCTGGCAAGCAAAAATAAAATTAAAAATATTTTTTTCATCATAAGATCTGCGTGATGGTAATGATCGGCAAGAACAAGGCGATAACGATAAAACCGATCACAATGCCCAAGAAACCGATGATCAAAGGCTCGATGATGCTTGTCAGACCATCCACCGCCGCGTCGACCTGGTCGTCGTAAAATTCAGCGATCTTTAAAAGCATCTTTTCCATCTGTCCGGATTTTTCTCCGATACCGATCATGCGGGTCACCATGGGCGGGAACACGCCGCTTTTACTCAAGGGCCCAGCGAGACTTTCCCCTTCGCGTACACTGGTCTTCACATCATCAACAACCAGTTCCAAAAGACGGTTGCCGATGGTCTTGCCAACGATCTCAAGCGACTCCAGGATCGGGACACCGCTCTGGATCAAGGTCGCCAATGTACGGCTGAACCGGCTGATGGCGACCTTTCGCAATAGATCTCCAAAAATGGGCAACTTCAGAACACTGCGATCGATGATCAACGCCCCTTGCGGTGTCTTGTGCCACTGTTGAAGGGCTACGACAATAACAACGATACCGGCAATAATCCACAACAAATCTTTTCGCAAAATATCGCTGATGGTAATAAGCATCTGGGTCATGGCCGGAAGTTCCCGGTTAAACGACGCGTAAATTCCCGCAAAAGTCGGGACAACTTTAACCAGCAGGATCACTGTGATGATAATGGCCATGCACACAACAACGATCGGGTAGATCAGAGCCGACCGGACCTTGCGCTTGAGGCGTAACGTTTTTTCCAAATAAAACGAAATACGGTCCAGGATCTTGCTGAGCACGCCGCCTGTTTCCCCGACCTTGATCATGTTAACGTAAAGGGTGTCGAAAACGGCTGGATGTTTGGCAAATGCCGCCGAAAGACTGCTGCCGTGCTGGATATCATCGCGGATACTGACTAGAACCCGCTTAAAAGAAGGGTGCGTGACCTGATCCTGCAGCGCGTCGATCCCCTGCATGATCGGGATCCCCGCGTCGACCATCGTGGCTAACTGTCGGGAAAAAATAACGATTTCATCGGCCTTGATCTTTTTGCTGCGGAATGCTTTTTGCTTGACGGCGACTTCTTTAAACTCGTCGATCGAAATAATAACGAATTCCCGCTTACGCAACTCTTCGATGACAGCGGCCTTGTTCTCGGCGGCAATCTTACCGGCGACGGTACGGGAATCCTTGTTTTTTGCAACGTATTTAAATGTGGCCATGCTTCAACGATTTCTGCGACAATGTCCCTTGCCGGGTCCTAGTGATAGCACTGGCTGATCGCCTTTTCAATCTCCCGACGGGTAGAAATAAACGGCGCCACCCGGCAATTGGTGCGCTGCCCCACATCGGCCCTTAGATCCATATCCAGAGGGTCCAGCATCACAAGACTCAACACATTACCGACCCGGTCCAACGGCATTATACAATGCCGGCAAGCTAAATCCTTGGGGACAAGGGCGACCACCTCACGGTTGATCTCATAACGATCGACGGCAATGTAAGGAAGGTGACATTGGATGACCAGGGCGGCGATGACTTCTTGCTCTTCGATGAACCCAAACTTCACCAAAATTTCTCCGAGGTATCCCCCTTCGCGCCGCTGAGTACGCAGGGCCAGCTCCAACTGCTCGGACGTGATCTTCTTACGCTCTATGAGGATCTCCCCCAGAAAACGTTTCTTACAAATGATATTTTTATCCTCTTCCAACATATTCAGCGACCCCGACGTTCACGATCTTAAGAATCCGAATTAGTTGTATTGTAACATTAAATCCGTTATTTTGCACACGAAGAAAAAAAATTCCCTAGCGGGGTGTTCATTCACTGGTCGTTACTCTTAAAACCTCTTCAAGCGAGGTCAATCCGGTTACGCACTTTTCCATCGCGTCTTCCCACAGTGTTTCCATCTCCTTTTTTTCCCGCGCGTATTTTTTGATCTCCCCGGAGGACTTTCCATTAAGCAACATGTCACGCACCGTGTCATCGATATCCAGAACTTCCGTAATGCCCATGCGTCCGCGGTAACCAGTATTCAAACAGGCCTTGCACCCTTTACCGGCGTAAAAAACGGTTCCCGGCTTAAAGCGATAATCCAGTCCCTTTAATACCTCTTTAGGAATATCCACGGCCTGTTTGCACTGTTCGCACGTTCTGCGGCAAAGGCGCTGGGCGCTGACCAGGATCAAGCTCGACGCGACCAAAAACGGTTCCACCCCCATGTCGATCAAACGCGTCAGGGCACCGGTGGCATCGTTGGTGTGCAGCGTGGAAAGGACCAATTGTCCCGTCAGGGAGGCTTTGATGGCAATATCGGCGGTCTCATTGTCTCTGATCTCACCGATCATGACCACGTCCGGACTTTGACGCAGGGTGGCCCGCAATCCTTCAGCAAAGGTGAGCCCGATCTCCGCGTTAGTATGGATCTGGGTCAGTCCATCGACCAGATACTCAACCGGATCCTCGACCGTGACGATGTTCCGGTCAGCGGTATTGAGCGTATTGAGTATGGAATACAACGTCGTTGATTTCCCGCTTCCCGTCGGGCCGGTGACCAGTATCATGCCGAATGGCCGTTTGATCGCCTCTTCCATGATCTTCACGTGTTTTTCGGTGAATCCCAGCCCACCCAGCCCGATGGATAAACTCTCCTTGTCCAAGATACGCATGACGATCTTGTGCCCAAAGGTAATAGGAAGAACCGATACGCGAAAATCAACCTCCTTGCTGGCGACCTTCAATTTAAAGCGCCCGTCCTGGGGCACATGGACGGAGGTAATGTCCAGTCGGGACATGATCTTGATACGGACCGTCACCGCATTCTGGTTCTCCTTGGGGATCTCAAGGATGTCCTTGAGAACACCATCGATACGATACCGCACGCGCACATGGTCGACCATAGGCTCAATATGAATATCAGAGGCTCGCTGACGCAACGCCTCCTTGATAATGAGGTTGACCATCCGAATGATGGGGGCCTTCTCGCTTTCATCAACAACTGTGTCGAGACTTTCACCTTTTTCCTTCTCACTGACGATCTCAAAGTCCCCCACGTCGATATCCTTGCTGATATCGGAAACCGATGCCGCGGTCGGCGCGCCATAATACTGGTCGATGGTCCGGACAATATCTTCACTGGTGCTCATAACGATCTCGATATCTTTACCGGTGATATTCTTGAGGTCGTCGATGGCAAAAACGTTGAGCGGGTCAGCAATGGCAACGGTGATGGAATTCTCCAGCGCGGAAAGCGGGACGATATGGTACTGACGGGCCACGCGTTCGATGATAATTTCTTTGAGAGACGGATCGATGCGATATTTGCCCAAGTTGATAAAAGGGATGTTCAGCTCACGCACAAGCAGGACCAACAAGTCCTTCTCGTTGATCAACCCCTTCTCGATCAGGGCCTTGTCCAGACTGATGCCTTTTTTCTTTTGCAAAAGGACCGCCTCGTCGATGTCCTTTTGCTTGAGCTGCTGGGACTGGATGAGGCTTTTTAAAACTTTATCTTTGAGCGTTTCCGGCATAATGACCTTTATTCATCGGCGGCCGTGACCCTTAAAACTTCTTCCAGGGTCGTTAACCCGGCGATGGCTTTGGCCAACCCGTCCTCGCGCATGGTCTTCATTCCTTCCGCGCGCGCGGCCGCTTTGATCTTGGATTCCCCCGCCTTGGCCAAAACGAGTTCTTTGATTTGGGAAGAAAAGGTGAGTATTTCCGTAATACCCACACGCCCCTTATAACCCGTCTGAAAGCAGCGCTTGCATCCTTTCCCGCGGAACAACTCGATCTCTTTATTGGCATTGGCCATCTTCAGCAATCCGATGCGTTCCGCGACCAAACGCGAAATGACCTGTGGTTCTTTGCAATAGGAACAGATCTTGCGCAGGAGCCTCTGGGCAATGATCGCCAAAACCGAAGAACTGATCAAAAACGGTTCGATGCCCATGTTCTCCATGCGGACGATGGACCCTGCGGCCGTTGTAGTATGCAAAGAACTTAACACCAAATGTCCTGTCAAGGCCGCCTTAACGGCGATGTCAAGGGTCTCAGCATCACGGATCTCGCCGATCATGATGACATTGGGGTCCTGGCGCAGAATAGAACGGAGCGACGCCGGGAACGTCAATCCCACGGCAGGCCTGATATTGACCTGGTTTATCCCCTTCACTTGATATTCGACCGGGTCTTCGACCGTCACGATATTCTTGCCCGGCGAGTCGACGTATTTCAAGATCGAATACAATGTCGTGGTCTTGCCGCTGCCGGTGGGGCCGCAAGCCAGGATAAGCCCGTGTGGTTTTACCGCGCATTCGCGCAGACGTTTTAAAGACCCTTCCTCGAACCCGAGACTCTCGATGTTAAGGACCGAGGCGTCCTGGTCGAGGACGCGTAAAACAACCTTCTCCCCCAAAACGGTCGGAAGCACATTGACACGAAAATCCACTTCACGGCCGCCGTCGATAAGGGTCTTGAAACGCCCGTCCTGCGGGAGGCGATGCTCGGAAATATCAAGCGTGGCGATGACCTTGATCCGGGAAACCATCGGGGAAAGCAATACTTTCGCCATCCGGTCGATCTCGCGGATCACCCCGTCGATGCGGTAACGCACGCGTACGGATTTCTCCATCGGCTCGATAAAGACGTCACTGGCCTTGGACAGAACAGCCTGCTGAATGATCGTGTCCGTCAGCTTGATGATCGGAGCTTCCTCGCCCAACTGCTCAACACCGGCCTGGTCGGTCGCTTCTTTGACCAACTCCAGTTCCCCGGTATCTTTGATATCCTTGATGATGGTCTCAAAACTTTCATTCGGCGTAACGAATGCTTCCTCCTGCCGGCCGTAATATTTCTCAATGGTCTTTTCGATATCCTTTCCCCTGCTGATGATAGGGTTTATGGTGTACCCGGTCAGAGCCTTGATATTATCAATAGCAAAAATGTTGAGCGGATCCGCCATCGCCAGCGTCAAGCGGTCCCCCATGATGGAGATCGGCATGATCTGATATTTTGTGGCAATGTCTTTAGGGATGATCTTGAGGACTTCCGCGTCGATCTTAAGACGTGAAATATTGATAAGCGGATAGCCGAGGTCCTGGCTCAAAAGATGCGTGAGGGTATCTTCATCGATCAATTTCAGGCGGATCAGGATCTTGGTTAACTCCGCCCCGGTCTTTTTTTGTTCATCCAGGGCATGTTGCAGGTCTTCCTGGGAAATGAGCTTATCACGGATGAGGATCTCTTTGATACGGTCTTTTAGGGATGCCATAGGACGCTAAAGCCCAGGATTGTTCGAAAAGACATTAACCGGCTTTAGAATAATATTTATCAATGGACTGTTTGATCTCACTGGTCGTGCTGACAAAGACCTGAACGGTGCATCCGGTGATAAGTTCTACATCCTCAGCCGCCTGATAATTGAGCGGATTGGCCATCGCCAGCGTCAGGCTTTTGCCGATCTTGTCGATGGGGATAAGGCAAAACTTATGGCAGAGACTCTCCGGGACGGAATTGATGACCTCAAGATCGATCTCATAGTTCGCTAAAGGCAAATACGGAAAGCCATATTGACACGTCAGCGCCTGCGCGATATCTTTTTCCGTCGCGAATTTCATCAAAACGAGGATCTCCCCCAGCAGGCCACCATTTTTGTCCTGATAATCGCGGGCAAGGTCCAGCTGTTCATGGCTGATGACTTCTTGTTCTATGAGAAGCTCTCCCAACTGTTTGGTGGTCGCTTTCTTGAAATTTTTCATATCATTTGATTCTACTATACGCCATTGAACAGTACAATTACAAATTCGGTTAAAATACCGTCCGGCGTTTATTAAGCCCCAGCAAAAGGCCGATCATAATGGTAAAAACCAGGAACGAAGTGCGCCCGTAACTGACCAGCGGCAGGGTCAACCCCACCACCGGGAACAGCCCCATGACCATACCCATATTGATCACAACCTGGAGGGTAAAGATCGTGACTACTCCGATGGCCACCAGCCTGGCAAATTTATCTTTGAGCTGCTGGGTAAGGTCCAGCCCACAGCTGATCAGCTGATAATAGCAATAGACCAGCGTTATAGCTCCAACGAATCCCCACTCTTCTCCGATCACGGAAAAAATAAAATCCGTATGCCGTTCAGGTAAAAAGTTCAGCTGAGCCTGGGTGCCGGACAACCAACCTTTTCCGAATATCTGCCCGGAACCAACGGCGATCTTCGATTGGATCACCGTATAGCCGGCCCCTAAGGGATCGATGTTGGGGTTAAGAAAGACTAGCAATCGGTCCTTTTGATAACCTTTCAAGAAATGCCACCCAAAGGGCACCAAGGCAGCGATCGTCCCCAAAAAGCCGAGGACATAGCGCGCTTTAAGCCCACCGGCGAAAAGCAGAACCACAAAAATCCCGAAGATCACGATCGACGTTCCCAAGTCAGGCTGCTTGAAGATCAACCCCAGCGATAAGCCCGCCAGAAAGAGCGGGAGCAGGATCTCCACGAAAACGAACTCTATTTTCCCGATGATATTAAAAAGGAACCGCGGACGGCGCTTGCTGAAATAGCGCGCCAGAAAAAAGATCATGGCTATCTTCGTTATTTCCGAAGGTTGGAAATTGACGCCTCCGATATCTATCCAGCGACGAGCACCAAGGGCATGACGCCCCGCAAAAAAGACCAGAAGCAATAAAAGCACGTTTAAAGCATAAATAACATACGCAAAATCATAATAATGACGATAATCGACCCGGCTGATCACATACATCAGAACAAGGCCAAGGACTGCGCAACCAAGCTGGTCATAAAAGACCTGGTGGGACACGCGGACGTTCCCGAAAGAGGCGCTATAAAGCGCGATCAGCCCGATCGTCATGATACAGATGGTATACAACCAAAGTTTTTTTTCCAGATCGCGGCCCATAGGAATATCCCTAAAGCATGTTCTTCTCTTGCATGCGCAAAAGCAGGTCCTTGGTGAGAGAGGCGGCATTGTAGCTCGACCCCCCATGTTCCAGCAATACACAAAACGCGATGTTACGAACTTTCCCCTTGGCATATCCGGCGAACCATGCGTGGTTCTTTTTACCACCCGATGTCTGCGCCGTGCCTGTTTTCCCAGCGACATAAAGATCCGGGAGATCACCAATAACGCGCGCGGTCCCCTCCGCATCAACAACAGCGCCTCGCAAACCTTTGCGGACCGTTTCAAGGTTATCCTCGTCCATTCTCAGCTTACGCTCATCGACGAATTTATCGACAGGCGCATCGCCGATGGCCTTGATCACGTGCGGCGTAACGATCCAGCCGCTGCGCGCCACCAGCGTCATCAGCCGGACCAATTGCAACGGCGTCACCTGGACCTCCCCCTGCCCGATGGACATATTCAATGTATCCCCGGCATGCCATCCTCCTCTGCCTTCCAAGCGCCGCTGTTCCTTGCTGGGGATAGTCCCGTCGCGCTCATACGGCAAGTCGATAGACATCTTCTCTCCTAAACCCATAAACCGCGCGTAATGGTTGATCGTATCTACCCCCAGCAATAATCCCAGATTATAAAAATAAACATTGCAAGAATGGGCCAAGGCTCCAATAAGATCTTGCGTACCGTGCACATGGGTACAGCGGAATACCGCTCTTCTTAGCTGAAAAAATCCCGGACAAACGAAACTGGTACTCGGCACGATCTTTTTCGTTTCCAATCCGGCAATGGCCATGATCACTTTAAAAACGGAACCCGGGGGGAACAGCCCCGTGATGGCACGGTTGATGGCGGGCGCCAGCGGATCAGTAAAGATCCGGTTGATCTCTTCGGGATCACGACTGCCCACAAAAATGTTGGGATCGAACCCCGGAGAGCTGGTCATCCCTAATATTTCCCCATTATCCATATCCATCACAATGACGACACCGACCCTGTCGGCCAGCAGTTCAAGAGCGTCTTGCTGAACTTCACTGTCGATGGTCAACACGGCATCCTGTCCTTTTTGGGACTCCCGGACACCCAGGAGCCGCACTTGTTGCCCGCGGCTATTGACCTCGATCTGCAACCCGCCTTCTTTTCCCCGCAAAGAGCTATCGTAATATTCTTCCACACCGGAATATCCGACTACGCTTTCCATGGAATAACCGTACTCCCTGAAGCGGTCCCGCTGGGCCACGCTTATCTTGCCGACATAACCCAGGACATGCGCGCTGTTTTCTCCCAAAGGATAGAACCTCCGGTAACTTTCCTGAACGGACAGGCTGGGGAAACGATATTTATTCTCCTCGATGACGATGGCATCTTCCTTGGTAACATCCTGCTCGATGACAACCGGAGCGAAAGGCGCGTTCTTCTTTCTGCCATACCGTCGCGCGATCGTCTGCTCACTGACGCCGAGCGTTTCGCTCAAGAACCGGAACAACGCCACCCGGTCATTGATCTCCTGGGGAGTGACCATAACGTCATATGAAAGACGGTTATCGGCCAGCACCTTGCCGTTGCGGTCCTTGATCTGCCCGCGCCAGCCCTCCATCGGCACGACCCGGATACGGTTATTGACGCTCAGACGAAAAAAATATTCCCCCTGAATGACCTGTGTATAAAACAATCCGGTCACAATAAACACGAAAAGACCACCAGTGATCAGGCGAATAATCTTGATACGCATTTTTTTAATTGCTCGAACACAAAAGGCGCGGCCAGTAACGTTAACACCACCCCCGGCAGAAAGATGAACTGAAACACCTGCTTCGGGTCAAGTGCCCCGACTAGGATCCTGTACAAATAATAATGAACGACCGCGTTGATGGCGATAATAATAAAGATCAACATATAACGCGAAAGCCTTGACCCCATGTGATAGATATATTGTTTGAGGATCGTGGTCATATACGCCGAAACGATAAAAGAGCACACATTAACACCCGGAGCACCGATAGTGAAACTGTCACGGATGGTCCCCGCCAATACCGCGGTCACAAGGCCGTAGCGGATGCCGAAATACATGTTAAAGAACATGACCAGGAGCAACTCCAAATCCGGAGTGGCCCATCGACCCATCAGATAAAACAACAAAGATTCAATGACGAACGCGACGATGACAAAAAATGTTATGACCGCGACTTTACCCATAACTATTGTAGGATGATGAGGACTTCTTCAACCTGAGACAAGATGACCGACGGTTTTATGATACATTCGATGGATGGCTCCTGTGGACTCCCGATGATCCGGACGACTTCGCCGATCAACAACCCTTCCGGAAAAGAAGTGCTTAGTCTGGACGTGACGACCTTATCCCCGACGTTGATCTGCGCGCCGGGACTGATAAACCGCATCCGGCAGATCTCCCCCTGCAAGGAACCGGTCACGAGACCAATTTCCCGGGAGCCCTGGACAAGCGCCGCCACGCTGAATTGCGGGTCGGTCAATAAAACAACTTTTGAATTTTCTTCGCTCACCTCAGAGATCTTTCCAACAACACCCAAAGCGTTGATGACAGGCATCCCCAGGCGGATACCGTCCTCCTTACCCCGGTCGATGATCATCGAAGAACTCCACCCGGACGGGTCCCTGCCGATCACGCTGGCCGTCACGGATGAATAGACCAGGCTCCGCTTAAATGTCAACAATCGCTCCAACCGCATGTTTTCAGCGGCGAGTTCATCCAAACCGACCAACCGCGCCTTGAGTGTGTTGACTTCTCGCCGCAAGCGCTGATATTCATTAAAGGTGCGATGATAAAAAAGGATCTTTTTGGCTTCGGAGAACGGAAAAGATATGATCGCGATGGGGACGTCCAAAGCCCGGACAAGCGTGAATTTCAACGGGGTCAAGGCGTCGGAACGAAAGAAAAATACGAGGAAAGGGACAACCAGAACAGAAATATAAATTAAATTCTTGGGAGCTCTTCTAAACACGCATATCTTTGGGGGTAAATAAAACGGGTTTTTATGCTTAGAAATCCAGCTTGGTTTCTACCACAATGCGCCGTTTCAGACGGCTGGACATGTTCAAAACGTGACCGGTCCCCATAACAACAGCCGTCAAAGGATCGTCAGCGATGTGCACGGGAAGACCCGTTTCCTCGGCGATCCTTTTATCGAGACCGCGCAAAAGCGATCCGCCGCCGGCCATAACATTGCCGCGGTCGATCAAATCCGAGGCAAGTTCCGGTGGAGTTTGTTCAAGCGTTGTTTTGGAAGCATCCACGATCGCCTGCACAGGTTCATGCAGGGCCTCACGGATCTCAACGGAAGTGATCGAGATCGTCTTGGGCAACCCGGAAATCAGATCCCGGCCACGGGTGTCCATCTGAAGTTCTTCTTCCAGAGGGAATGCGGAACCGATGCGAATTTTGATCTCTTCAGCGGTCCTCTCGCCGATCATCAAATTATAGGTCTTGCGCAAATATTCAATAATAGCTCCATCCATTTCATCTCCGGCGATACGAATGGATTTAGAAAAAACCAGCCCGCCCAGGGAGATAACGGCAAACTCTGTCGTACCACCACCGATGTCGATGATCATATTGCCAGCGGGTTCTTCGACGGGTAAACCGACCCCGATTGCCGCGGCCTTGGGTTCTTCGATCAGGACCACTGATCTTGCCCCGGCCCGTTCAGCGGAATCCCGGACCGCTCTTTTTTCAACAGCGGTAATGCCGGAGGGGATCGCGATAACCATTGCGGGACGCACCAGCACCCGGCGCTTGTGCACTTTTTTGATGAAATATTTCAACATCGCCTCGGTGATCTCAAAGTCAGAAATGACACCGTCTTTCATCGGCCGGATGGCGACGATATTCCCTGGCGTACGTCCTAACATCTTCTTGGCTTCCTCACCAACGGCGATCACCCGGTTGGTATCTTTCTCGATGGAAACAACGGATGGCTCGCAAAGAACGACCCCTTCGCCTTTGACATACACCAGCGTCGTGGCTGTCCCGAGGTCAATGCCGATGTCGTTGGAAAATAACCCGATAAAATAATTGAGGGCTTTGTTGGCGAGCTTAAGGAGCTTTTGTAACATCTGTAATTCCTTTAAGATAAGAAGATTATCCCGTCTGGGATTGCTTTACGTGAATAATATATGAAAAGAAAAATGCTGTCAACACTATTTACATATATTTATATATTTTAATTTTTAATTTTATGAACTTTGGCGCCAAGAGATCGAAAATCCCGCACAAATCCCGGATAGGACTTGGCCGTACACTCAATATCCTTAATGCGCACAGCGATTTTTGTCCCTAAAACAGAAAAAGCCATGGCCAAACGATGGTCATGGTGCGGGTCCAGCAGGCAACCGGACCGATATTTTGCTTGCGGGTGGATAGTCATTGCGTCTTTTTTCTCCTCAATGGTGGCCCCGACCTTTCGTAATTCCCGGATCAGATCCGTGATCCGGTCGGACTCTTTGGCGCGCGCGTGCCCGATGTCATACAAACGGGTTTTCCCGCGCGCGAAAAGTGCGATGACCGCCATAATGGGTACCAGGTCCGGACAATCCTTCAGAGAAAAATCGCCGCCTTTAAGGTGCGACGGCCCTTTGATCCGGATGGATGTAGCTGCTTTGTGAAATCGTGCCCCCATTTTGCGCAACAACAACAGGATATGCCGGTCCGCCTGGACCAGGTCATCGCGCAAGATCCCGTTTAATACGACATCAGAATGATTAAGAAGCGCCGCGGCCATCAAAAAAGCGGCCAGGCCATAATCCGACGGGACTAGGAAATTTTTTAATCCTTTAAACTTCTGGTTCCCGGCGATTAGATATTGGCGGGCTCCCCTGGAACGGACACGCACTCCGCTCTGGGCCAGCACCTGCCGGGTCATGGTGATGTAATCGGCGGAAACTATTTTCCCGCCCTCGACCGTCAGACGCGTGGGATGATCTAGTTGCGGACAAGCGATCAACAGGGCAGATATGAACTGGGAACTAAGACTGCCGTTAATACGAACATCTCCGCGGTGAAGGGTTCCGCCGCTCAGACGGATCGGGACGCTCTCCTTTTTTCCAGTTCCGCGGATGCGCACGCCCATGGCCCGCAACGCGCGCGTCAAGAAAAGGTTGGGCCGCCCCTTGAGCGTTCCTTTCCCGTCTATCACGACGTTCAAACCCTGCAACGCGACCAAAGGCAAAAGAAGCCGTAAGACCGTGCCAGATTCCTGAACATTAATATGGGACAATCGTGGTGAATGGGCTTTTGCGATGACTTGCCACGCGCCGGATTTTAGGCGCGTCACGGCCGCGCCTAATTCGCGCGCGACGCGCATGGCGACTTTTGCGTCGTCACAATCCGAGGGGTACTGGATCTGCGAAGTGCCGCCACAGGCGGCGATCAAAAATGCGCGGATAGAATGGGATTTAGAAGCAGGAAGCCGAACGGCTCCACGCAAAACGTTTGTGGGCTGAACCTGAAGGATCATTTGATAACGACAGAATCGTCCTTGCGAACCTGCCGGCTCGTTAATGGCGGGATGAAATCGGCGGCGGACATCTCCGGCTGAACGCGCGTGACCCTGATCTCACCGAGCTGGTCTTTACCACGGGAAACGGATAAAACCTGTTCTTCCTTGACGCCATGATTAGCGCCAAGATTGACGATAACGAACTCCGTTTCGCCATCGACCATGACAATGCGGCCTTCCGGAGTGGCTTTCGCGGGAGCCACCACGATCTTTTCCAGCTCAACCTGTCCCCCGTTCCCGGAACTTTCTGGTTCAACAGCGGCAGGGGTCTCTTGCTCTTTGGTCTCCGGCACAGCCGGAACTGCTTCGGTCGGGACCGGCGATTCAATCCCTTGCTGCTGCATTTTATTCAAAGCGTCTTCGAACGTTTTCGCGCGCGCTTCGGCCGCGCTCAATTTTTGCTCCAACTCCTGCCGGGCCCCTTGTTCACTTTGCAATTGCGCCTCCAGCTCAGGCAGTCTTTGCGCCGCGGAGGCATTACTGTCTATTTTCTCCTGCAGTTCGGCCTTGGCCCGGGATTCCTTCTCGAATTTTTCTTTAAGCGCCGTGTTTTCTTTCTTTAATTCTTCACGGATGCCTTCCTGCAACTCCAGTTCATCCAGTAAACCGTTGATCTTTTCATCCGCTTCCTTGTTCTTTTCCTGCAATAAAAATCCCTGTTTAATAGCGTCCTGCAACTTGACCTCAAGCTTGGCGGCATTGGCAACACTTTCTTGCAGAGCGGTTTCCGTAGATATTCTTTTCTCTTTTTCTTTACTTAGAAAAAACATGGCGAGACCGGCGAGCGAAAGCGAAAGGATGACAAAAATAACGAGAAAAATGACCAGAACTTTACCGGAGGAATTTTTATTGATGTTCATAAGTTTTATCTTCCCTCTTAAGTTGTTGGCAGGTTACTCTTTACATTATATGTAAAAAGATAAACAAGTAAAGCTGGAATTTGATTTTTCCCGCTACCCTACAATCCAACTTTTTGCAAAAACTCTTTGGGCGGACGGCAGGAAAATTCGACAAAACACTTCCAGTGCGGATGTTGGAATCCAACCGCTTGGGCGTGCAAGGCGAGGCGCGGAAAACTTCCCTTGCGCCCGTATTTCGCGTCACCCAGGATCGAATGATGGATATGGTTCATATGCACGCGCAGCTGGTGCGTCCGGCCGGTTTTAGGAAAAAGAGAGACCAGCGTAACACCATTGTGGCGCCTGATCACGCGATAAAACGTGACCGCGTCTTTCGCCGCGTCATCATACTGAACACCCCGCAGGTCATGGTGGATAGAATGGCGGCCCAAAGGCGCGTCAACAATACCTTCATCAAACTCCACCTCGCCATCGACCAGCGCGATGTATTGCTTTTTCACAATATGCTTCTGAAACTGGCGGGCCAGCTGCGCGTGCGTCTGGTTGTCCTTGACCGCGATCATCAGCCCTGACGTTTCCTTGTCCAGCCGATGCACGATGCCCGGACGCAGGGCCGTGTTAACCCTTCGACCTCGCTCAGGGTTAATGGTGAGCAAGCCCCCGCTCGAGTGGGGGCGCGTCGAACCATTAAAATCTGAAAGCTGCGCGCAATGGAACAAAAGCGCGTTGACCAGTGTCCCTGAATAAACTCCTTGCGCGGGATGGACCAGCATGCCTGCCGGTTTATTGATGACCAGCAAAAATTCGTCTTCATAAAAAATATCCAACGGGATGTCCTCAGGGAGGATCGGGTGCGGATCCAAAAGCTCGGCCGCGACGTCCACATTGATATTATCGCCGACGCGGACTTTATAATGAGCCTTGGCTTGCTTTTTGTTCACAAGAACGGAACCAGCTTCCAGAAGTTTCTGGACAAAGCTGCGCGAAGGGATATCGGGCAACGCCTGCGTCAAATAAACATCCAGGCGTTCCTGATCATGTTCGGGATCGACTTTTAAGGCGTAGGTGGACATAAGAAGCGGTGACCATCAAAGCAACGCAGACCCATTGATAAACGCTTAATCCCAGAACAAGGACGTAATGGTCGGCCCGGAAGAATTCAATCACGAATCTCAGCAACGCGGCGCCGAACAGATACAGGACAAAAACATCTCCCGGAATTTTTGAAACCTTGCGATAATACCGCAGGACAAAAAAAAGAACGAACAACCCCCCTGTCGCATAAAGCTGTGTGGGATAAAGATGCGCGTGATGAACGGGGAAATAAATTCCCCACGAAACTTCCCGGCCGTAACAACAACCGTTTAGAAAACAACCTATCCGCCCGATGGATTCACCCAAAGCGGCGTAAGGCGCGACCAGGTCAAGCATCGTCAGCAAAGGCAATCCCTTTTTACGGATGAACCGGATACCGACAACTGTTGCCGCGATCAATCCACCGTGCCAGGCCAGGCCTCCATTCTGGATCATGACGATCTCCAGCGGATGGTCCATAAAAAAACGGAGATTAAGCAGGACATAAAAAAGCCGCGCGCCCAGGATCCCCGCGATGACCGTCCAAAAAGTCAAATCAGGAATGACCCCCGGGGCAATGCCGATCTTTTTCGCGTCGCGCGAGGCCAAAAACGTACAGACCAGGGCGGCCACGGCCAGCGTAAGACCGTAAGAATAAACCGTGATGGGACCAATTTGGCAGATGACGGGAAACATAACAGGTTACATGAACACATGAACACAAGCGCACATGAATATGTCCAGGTATTATCTTGTGCACCTGTGCTCGTGTGCACGTGTGCTCTTTTTTACTTCTCCGATAATTGAAAACATTGCCAGGCGATGATGACCGCACCAATTGTGATCGCGCTGTCGGCGATATTAAATACCGGCCAGATACGAAAATCAATAAAATCGATCACATACCCGTACGTGATCCGGTCGAAAAGATTTCCCATCGCCCCACCGAGGATCAAAGAAAAGGCGATCACGTAACGCCGGTTAAGCACTTCATTGTTCTGGCGGTAATAATAAACGTTAAAGATCAAAAGAATGATCGCGATGACGGGAATGATGATAAAGACAATACCCTGGTCCCGGAAAAAGCCGAAAGCGATGCCGGTATTGTGAACAAGGGTCGCGTGAAGAACGTGCGGAATAAGTGGTAAAGATTCGCCTAAGCCCAGCAGGCCGGAAAAGAATATTTTCGTGATGCGGTCAAAGAAAATAACAGCGAAGGTGACAAGTAACGCCAGCGAGACGCTCCATTGAGATCGTTGCAGATCCCTCATCTTCGTTCGGATTCGATCTTTTCCTGGCACTTCAAGCAGGTTTCGACGTAAGGAAGGGCCCTTAAACGCGCTTCGGGGATCGATTTGGAACATTCAACGCAGGTGCCGTAACTCTTATCCTTGATCTTCTTTAACGCGACGTCGACTCTCTGGAGAACTTCCCGTTCGTTGGAAGCCAACCCCAGACTGAATTCGCGGTCGTACATATCCGTGGCAACGTCGGCCATATGCTGCACATGGCCGGAAACATCCCGCGACTCGCTGTCCGCGCCGCCGTTATGCCCCTGCGAGATATTATTGATATCATACAAAAAATCCTCTTTGAGCTTCAAAAGAAGTTTTTTGTAATTCTCCAGTTTCTTTTTATCCAACTTTGTCTGCGTCATGCGCGTACTCCTTTACGTTTGCTGTACAACGTCCACATAAGCTCGGATGCTCAGGATCCTCGCCGACATCGGTGCGGTAATTCCAGCAGCGGCCGCATTTGTGGCCGTCGGCTTTTTCAACGATGATCTCGAGCGTACCGTTAGCAACGTGCTCGATGGACGCCTGAGAAACGATAAATACCGCAGGAAGCGCGGCTTCGTGCTTCTTGAGGTAATCGTATTCACTTTGACTGCCGGTTTTGATGAGAATCTTCGTTTCCAGCGAACTTCCCACTTCTCCGGCCTGGCGTTTTTCCTCGATTGCTTTCAAAACATCGGGTCTTGTTGCCACCAGTCGTTTAAATCTTTCCTCAATTTCTTTATTATTCCATTCTCCCGGCATCACAAGCCAGTCCAACAGATGAACGCTGGCAACTGATTTCATGGCTGCATCTTTAGGCATGGCCTCATAGATTTCTTCTGCCGTGAAACTCAACACCGGCGCGAGGGCCCGGACCAGATAATTGAGGATATGATAAAGAACTGTCTGCGTGCTTCGTCTTTCTGATGAATTTGCCGCAGAAGTATACAGCCGATCTTTTAGGATGTCAAGATAAAAGCTGGACAGATCCTCGTTACAAAAAGCATAAATCGCTTTTGTGACCTTCGCGAACTCGTAATGTTCAAAATCGGCCTTCAACTCGCCCATCGTCGCATAAAGACGGCCGAGCACCCAGCGGTCAAGATCGAGCAACTGATTGTATGGCAAGGTGTTTCGGGCCGGATCAAAATCATAAAGGTTCCCCAAAAGGTAACGGAACGTATTTCGGATCTTGCGATAAGAATCGGTCAGGCGCTCCAGGATCTCTTTGGAGATCCGGATGTCTTCTTCGTACGAACTGGACGCGACCCACAGGCGAACAATGTCAGCACCGCTGTTTTTCATCAGATCCAATGGCGAAATGACGTTGCCCAAAGATTTCGACATCTTGCGACCGGAGCCGTCGACCACAAATCCGTGCGTCAAAACGCCTTTAAAGGGCGGCTTGCCTTCCATCGCGACCGCGGGGATCAAAGACGACTGGAACCAGCCGCGGTGCTGATCAGAACCCTCGAGATAAAGATCAGCGGGAAGTTCCATGCCCATCATGGCTTTGACGACCGCCTGATGGCTGACACCGGAATCAAACCAGACGTCCAAAATGTCGTGCGTTTTCTTAAAATCACTCTTGCCGCAATCCGGGCAACGGAATCCCGCGGGAACAAGCTGCTTGATATCTTTTTCAAACCACGCGTCACTTCCCTCTTTCTGGACGATCTTCGCGAAATGTTCGATAACGTCAGGAAATAATTTGTGTTCATCGTTGCAACCGTGACAAACCAGCGCGGGGATCGGCACGCCCCAATACCGCTGACGGGATAAACACCAATCCGGGCGGCTGGCTACCATGGATGCGATGCGTTCCTTGCCGGCCGGCGGGACCCACTGCACGTCGTTGGCGATCGCTTTCTGCAGACGTTCACGCAATTTGTCGTGATCGATCTTCAGAAACCATTGTTTCGTGGCACGGAAGATGATCGGCTTCTTGCAGCGCCAGCAATGCGGATACGAATGCGCCACGTTCTCACTGGCAAACAAGACGCCCTTCTCTTTTAACTCCGCGATGATCTTCTCGTTGGCCTTGAACACATGCTCGCCGGCATAATGCCCGGCTTCCTGGGTGTACACGCCGCTGTCATTGACCGGCATCAAAACTTCCAACCCATACTTCAATCCTGTCTGAAAATCGTCCTGCCCGTGGCCGGGCGCCGTGTGCACCAACCCGGTGCCATCTTCTTTCGTAACGTAATCAGCGGTGACGACACGGCAATTTTTTCTTAAATCAAATGGATGCGAATAAAGCAGCTTCGTTAAATCAGAGCCGAGAACAGTTTTAATAGATGAAGGATTATATTGAATTTCTTTACTTCCTTTATCAAAATCTTCTTTTGCTAAAACAAATTGAGATCTTGTTTTCTCTATAATTAACACTTCATTGTTATATTCAAAAAAACAATATTCAAACTTAGGATGCACCACGACCGCAACGTTGGCTAAAAGCGTCCAGGGTGTTGTTGTCCAAACTAAAAGATAAACCTTCTTTCCTTTAGGCAAACCCGCAATGACTTCCGGGTTATTAACTTCAAATTTCACATAAACCGACGGCGAGGTGTGGTCTTCGTACTCGACTTCCGCTTCGGCGAGGGCGGTCTCGCACTGGAAGCACCAGTTGACGGGTTTAAGTCCGCGATAAATATATCCTGTCGCGTGCAACGCGGACAACGACCTCAAGATCCAATATTCGTAATCACGGCTTAAGGTCAAATACGGGTTGTCCCATTCGCCGAAAACACCGAGGCGTTTGAATTCCGTCCGCTGAATATCGACATATTTCATCGCGTACGCGTACGCCTTCTTGCGAAAGTCCACGCAATCGATCTCGCCTTTTTTCTGTTTCAATTCCTTAAATAGCTGGTGTTCGATGGGAAGCCCGTGGCAATCCCAGCCGGGCACGTACAGGCTGTCGAGCCCTTGCATGGTCTTGAACTTGACGATCATGTCCTTGAGGACTTTGTTGAGCGCGTGGCCGATGTGGATGTCGCCGTTGGCGTACGGCGGCCCGTCGTGGAGAATAAAGCGTTTTTGGCCTTTGCCCTTGGCGCGGATCTTGGCCTGCAGAGATTCCTTCTGCCACTTCTCTAAATAAGTGGGCTCTTTTTGCGCGAGCCCCGCCTTCATGGCGAAGGTCGTGCTGGGTAAATTGAGGGTCTTCTGGTAGTCCATATTTTATATGTCACCAGGTCACCCGTCACAAAGTCACCGGTGATATTGTGACATTGTGACCTTGTGTCCTTGTGACCTAGCGAATGTATTTCCCAATAATAATGCTCAATTCTTTCTTCTTCTGTTCCGGAATTTTAGCCGGATCGGTGATAATGGCGTGCTTCAAAGCGTCCTGGGCGGAAAACTGCCTGATCTTTCCGACGCGCGGCACAGCCAGGCGGATGATCTTTTGGGCCGTTTCGATATTTTTGTTCAAATACGCGATGATCATATCCACCGTGACGCTCTCATGCCCCTGATGCCAGCAGTCATAATCGGTCACCGCGCACAGCGACGCGTACGCGATCTCCGCTTCGCGCGCGAGTTTCGCTTCCACCATGTTCGTCATTCCGATAATGTCAACACCCCAGCTGCGGTACAAATTCGACTCAGCCTTCGTCGAGAACTGCGGGCCTTCCATGTTCAAATATGTCCCCTTGGGATGGACCGGTGCGCCGACTTGTTTGCAGGACTCAATTAACACGGAAGTCAATTCCGAAGAAACCGGGTCCGCCATGGAAACATGCGCGACGATGCCGTTGGTAAAAAAACTTGCTTCCCGTGCCTTGTTGGTGCGGTCGATGAACTGGTCCGGCACCACGAAATCCATCGGTTTGATCTCTTCTTTCATGCTCCCGCAGGCGGAAACCGATAGAATCGCGTCAACACCAAGCCGCTTGAGCTCAAAAATGTTGGCGCGGTAATTGACCTCGCTGGGGGAAATGTGATGTCCACGACCATGGCGGGCGAGAAAAATGACTTCCACGCCGTCAATTTCGCCTTTCAGGAAATGATCCGACGGCGGCCCGAAAGGCGTGTCCCAGACCATCAACTCCTCGCTGTTCTTAAGGCCTTCCATTTTATAAAGCCCACTGCCGCCGATGATGCCGATTTTAGCCATTGTAATTTCCTGACTGAGTCATCAGTCATCAGTCCTCAGTCGTCAGTCTTCAGAATATTTGCCTGAAGACTGAAGTCTGATGTCTGACGACTACTTTGATAATTCCTTCGCCCTCTTTTTCGCTGCGGCAAGGGCATCTTGCAAAATTTTTTCGATGTTATTTTTCATCAAAACATCCAGCGCCGCCTGCGTGGTTCCGCCTTTGGAAGTGACCCGCGCGCGCAGGACATCCGCGCCTTCGCCGGATCGCTCTAAAAGCCGGGCGCTTCCCTTGAGCGTTTGCGCCACCAATTCCCGGGCCATGACCGGACTTAACCCCAGCGACTGCGCCGCTTTTTCCAGACATTCCGCGAAATAAAAAATGTATCCCGGACCGCTGCCCGAGACAGCGGTGATCGGGTCCATCAAGCGTTCCTCGATCACAACCGTTTTCCCGATACAATTAAAGATCTGTTGCGCTGTCTTTACATCCGCGGCTGTAGCAAATTTACCACGACAAATTCCTGTGACCGCTTCGCCGACTTGCGCTGGCAGGTTCGGCATGGTGCGCACGACCCGCACTTTGCCCACACGCCGCTCGATATAGCGGCAGGTGATCCCCGCGGCGATCGAGATGACCAACTGGTCCTGACGTACGCGCCCGCGCAGCTGGCCCAAAACTTCGTCAAAACTCTGCGGCTTGACAGCGAGAATGATAATACGCGATCCTGAGGCGACCGTTACCAGGCCCGCGACCTTCACGCCAAAACGACGTTTTAAGAACAGGGCGCGTTTGGCATCCTGCTCACAGACACGCACGGTAAACTTGCGACCGATCCCCGCGAGGATCGCCGTGCCCATATTCCCGCCGCCGATGATGCCGATTTGGACCATTTTATCCACCTAGTTTAGCTATCAGTCATCAGTCTTCAGACAATACTTGACTGAAGACCGACGTCTGACGACTTATCGTTTACGACTCCTTAAAAATCGCTCTCCCGATCCGCACCATATTCGACCCCTCTTCAATGGCGATCGCGTAGTCTTCGCTCATTCCCATGGAAAGATATTTCATCTCCACGCGCGGATGGGTGGCATATTCGTCTTCAACGGCATCGAAAAGTTCGCGCAGGTCGCGGAAACATTTACGGATGACGTCTTTGTCTTGCGTATACGGCGCCATGGTCATCAGCCCCGAAAGGCGGACATGTTCACAGCGGCTTATTTCCTCGATCAACGGCAGGACATCATCTTCATGGACGCCGAATTTCTGCTCTTCACCGGAGGTGTTCACTTCGACCAGGATCTCCATCACCTTGTTGAGCCTCGCCGCGTGTTTTTCGATCTCATCAGCCAGCTTGATACTGTCCACCGACTGGATCATGTCGAAGATCTCAACGGCGTGCTTGGCCTTGTTGCTCTGCAGGTGCCCGAGCATATGCCGGGTGACGCGGACGTGCTCCTGGTCAAGGATGGTGAACTTGTCCATGGCGTCCTGGACCTTGTTCTCGCCGATATGTTTCAAGCCAGCCGTAACAGCTTCCTTAATGGTGGGGGCATCGGCATATTTGGACGCGCCGATGAGGGTGATCTCTTTATGATTGCGGCCGATGCGTTTACAAACGGCCTCGATATCTTTATGGATTTGTGCCAAACGGTCCTTGATCATTGTCACATAAGCTAACATAAACGGCGGGAACAGTCAACGGTTTGAACAGCGCAAAAAGGTCGCGGGCAGGAGATTATCAGTTCAGCAAACTGACAGTTTCAACTTCACGTGATTTTAACTCTGGCTTTGCTTCTTTGGTGTCCGGCGCGGTGTCAGCCAGGCCCAATAACATCGGCAGGCTCGGAATGGGTGTAATATTAATAATAATAGGCACAAATCCGTCAATATGCATCGTATCAATGGGCTGTTGCGGCAAAGGCAGCGGCACACCATTGCCATCACGCTTGATCTGCAGATCTAGCAGGCCGGAATTAAAATCAATACCGCCGGGGCTACTCATTATTGGGCTGGAACTTTTATTTAATAGTTCACCCTGATCAATGAACTCTTCCTTTTCAATAGTGACCATAAAAGTTGTTGAATCTTTATTGCTTTCAACAGCAAGTTCTCCTCCCAGAGCCTCGATCGCCTTTTTAACGGCCCTAAGGCCGCGGCCTGCCCCCCCACGCTCCTTCAAATCTTCATCCTTATCTCGTCCCAATTTGTCAATAAATATAAGCTCGTTAGTGCTCATCTTTTTTATATCATTGTCACTAACTAAAGAATCGTCGTCGTCTTGTGGCTTTTCCAAAAGCACAATATCTTCAAAATCATAAATTAAGCGTCTTTCCTTGGCATATTGCAAGGCTTTCGCTCTCAAGACCTTATCGTTGATAGGCGCATTATTTTTAACGCTAAATTCTATAAACCCATCATCACTTTCAGATAATTTTACTGTTATGTTCCCTCCAACAGGCTCATCAAAAGCATTATCAATTAATTCCACAATAATTACCCGAAACCGCTCTCCCGCACTTTCTTCATTAACCCAAATATCCTCTCCGCTAAACGAGTAATTGTTTTGATGTTCAGCTTTATTCCATTCTTCTGCAAAGGGATCGAACCGAAGATGGCTTTTTATAATCTCCTTCAAATTATAAACCGGCGAGGAGGCCCTTCGACTCGGCCCTCCTTCGGTCGGGCCTTGCTCAGGGTAAAAAGTTCCGCCGCTCGAAGCTGGCGAGGAGGCCTCCAAGACCACCCGCAATCTCATATCTTGCCCTTCTTGCTTTCGGCCGTCAACGTAATGACTCCGCGTTGGAATTGCGACAATATTCCTTGTCCAATCGGAAACATCACCAACGCGCTTGAAATAACCCGCATCCATGGCCAGCGTCAAATACCGGCCGTAGTCCCTCCTAAGCAATTCCCTTATATCTTCTTCGTGTTCTTGCAGTTCGACCATCGCTATTCTCCCGTCACTGTCCTGCAACACGATGGCCGGGAATATCGGGTTGGGATCGACCACAAAATCAAGCCATAACAATTTCGCTGTTTTAAGAGTTTCATTTGTTAATTCAAACGGCAACTGGCTAGCCACACTTCCCAATAAGGTCTGAAGATCCGCGAATGTCGCCGGATCGCTGAAATCAAAAGGGACATGGGAATATGTCATGGCTCCCACTTGACCGCTGTTCGGCATTATGGTCGACTTCTCCCAATCGATCTTTAAAGAAACTCCCACCGGCGAGGAGGCGGATTTCTTTTTAGATTGGGCAATGCGGGCAACGGGCTGACTTGGCTTAGAACTGCTTTCTTGATCTGGGTATTTTATCTCTATCTCTCGAAGTATCCCCGTATTTCCACTGCCTGGATAAACAAATTTTTTCAAGAAAATGGTGTTCCCTTTTACCGCGATGCCACCGTCTCTAAAATCGGAATCCACGTCTTTTTCAGCGATTAACGTTCCTTCCTGATTAAAAACCCTGATTTGGGGCCGCAAATGATGCGATTCTTCCAAAACAATATAATTTCCTTTCGCATCAATATCAAAATCGCGTGGCGACCTTCCATTCTTCAGACCTTCCCACTGTGCCACCACAACTTTGACCCGGCCTTTTTTCAAATCAAACTCAACGATCCCATATTGAGTAAAATATTCGTCATTAGGGATTCCAAGTCTTTCATCAAAATAAAAATGGTTCAAAAGAAAGGCCAAATTATTATTGGCGGGATTCACGGCAACAGAATAGAGGCTCATTTCGGCAAGGAACGTCTTTGGGAGCAAGCCCTTCAAGAGATCATCAATGTTAAAATCTATCTCTCCGTCCGGTGATCGGATATTAACGACTTTACGATGAGTTTCCGCCTGCTCAGTGTCATAGTAAGCGACCCGATAATCTCCGACAAGAACGTACGGCCAATTTGCTGGATCTTTTTTATCGGCGTCAAAAATAAGTTTTTCAAAAGACTTATGCGCTGGCCATCTTGCCTTAAGCTCTTTGGCTGTTTCTTCAGCAGAAAATTCCGTATCCTTGATAGACACGAATTTAATCTCCTGGGTCACTTGTTGTGCAGGAAGCACGGCAGGTAGATTTGAGAACTGCGCAAAATTTGAACCCTTAATGGCCACTTCTTTACCCTGCACAATCGGCGAGGAGGCCCTTCGACTCGACCCTCCTTCGGTCGGGCCTTGTGGTTCGACAGGATCACCACCCCTCGAACCATCCCGAGCGGAGTCGAGGGGCTCAGGGTAAAAAGTTCCGTCGCCCGAGGCTCGCGAGTAGGTGACCACCTTGGGTAATTGATCCAAATTGGCAAAACGCCCAAACCCCTGATACGCCGCGATGTTCCTTAGCTCTCCCCGCTCCATGATCAATTGAAGATTTTGAAATTCCCTCAGATACTCTGTAAAGCGTTCCTTTACCTTGGGAACTTCTACTTCGGGAGCTTCACCTTGCTCCGATCCAGGGATCACCCGCACCCCCAAAAGAGCTGTTGTTCTATTTGCCATAACATCTCTTACGATATCGAGTATCACGGCATCGGCCTGGCTGCTACTCCTGATATTATCAACAACCAGCTTTATCTCTTCTTCAGTATTTTTTAATGCGCTTAATTTTGCCTGCGAAAAATCCAAAGCCAATTCATCAAGTTCCCGCGCGAATCGATCATTCAACGGCCTTATGGTATTGATAAAATTATTAACCATTTGCTCCATCGGCAAGAAGGCCTCTGTTTGTTGTCGCATAACCTCTCTAAACAGTTCTGCCCTGACAAGAAACCCATCCAAATATTCTTCAAGTTGCCTCTGTTGAGCGAATGCTTCCATACCTTCGATCTTCATTTTTATCAGAGCCTTCAATAAACCCTTCATTGCGGGGATCAATGCAAATCGTAAATAGTAATCTATGCGGGAGAGCGTCATTTCACCGTCTAAAATCTCAGAAAGCTGTCCGGTGACCACAAGAAATCTTTCATAAACTTCATGTCCTTCCTTCCCCTGTGCCTTATATTTAATTAAAGTATTGTTTAATTCTCTCATCTCTTTAACAATCTTTTCTTGAGCATTTTCCAAAGTGGAGAATTCCACCGGCGAGGAAGAAGATCTTTTTTCAGGCTCACTGTCCTCACCGCGTCCAATGGCGCTTTCGGGGAAAGCCGCGGCAAACTCGCCATCAAGCCAAAATTCGCCCTCCTCACGCCTGAGCTCTTCGATTTTCCCCTCCATTTCCGCTAGTTCTCGTTCCAAGGCGAAGCGCAACTGTTCATCAAAATCAGTCCCTTCGGCCTCTGGCGCAGCGACAGCAATCGCAGAATACAACCCGGAAACCGCCTGGCTGACAAACCTTTCCTCAAAATAACCCCGGAACAATTCCTCCTTCTCTCCCGCCCTGCGCACAACAAGGTGCGGCAACACATTGCCATTTTCATCCTTATAACGGTACAAAATGTGATACCTCTGTCGCTGCGCGCTGAAATTTACGACCAGCAGGTTTTTCTTTTGGGATTGTTCCGGGAACTCTTCCTGTGACCGGATATCCGCGACAATGAGGGCGTTCAAGAAGTAGTGCGCGCTTTTAAGAAAATCGTCCAATTGGGCATCGATCTTCATCACCTCCTTGAGGATGTTCTCATCATGCCCGCTGTCCGCCATGATCTCCTGTATCCTTCTTGATAAACGCACGGCATCGGGGATCGCGCTGACGGGGATCACTTGTTTCCAGTATTCCGCGTTCCCGACATAAAAATCAATAGTTTTCAGATTATTCAGAAAAATCTCTCTGGCTTCCACGAAATTTTTGCGCTTCTGGACGGAATTCCAGCCTTTAAGGTTCGCGAAGAACTCCCGCGGAAGATAGTTCAAGCTATCCCTGATGATCTTCTTGGTTACCTCAAATCTTTTCTGCGCACGTTCAACGGTGGACGCGACCGGCGAGGAGGCGCCGCGCGGATCCCACATTTTGTCAATAGTGACCATTTTTTCCAGCCAACGGACAAATTTATTGAGGTCTTCGGGGCTAGAAAAAGTAGCCACGATCTGTTGTCCTTCGTCACGGACCGCAATACCGACAATACCATCCTGTTCGTTAACTACCCTCAGAGCAGAACCATAGACTTGGGCGGATTCTTCCGCGTCTTCTCCGTCCCATATTACAAATTCCAATGAACCTTCGGGACGATTCTTCGCACTGTCCAGCATCTTCCGCGCGATCTCAGCCACCGGCGAGGAGGAAGTCCCCTGCCATTCGGCAGGCAGCGCGAAATTCTTTTTCCCACGATCGCGATACGCCGCAATGTTCCTTATCTCTTT